>Ga0222632_1000019_pt1 | contig 196358 bp, 293 predicted proteins | sample AntAcemetageno46_FD_179828 | JGI IMG/M metagenome (GOLD analysis project Ga0222632, IMG submission 179828) | Saline water microbial communities from Ace Lake, Antarctica - #46 | ecosystem: Environmental > Aquatic > Non-marine Saline and Alkaline > Saline | place: Antarctica: Ace Lake...
GGTACAGGGCACAACAGAAGCGGAGAACGCAGAAGGAAAACTGGCAAATTTGGCGATGAGTGTTTACAAAGCACATTGTCGCGCAGCGCCATAGTATATTAATCAATCGGGTGTGGTTGTCTGCGATGGCGACGAAAACGAGGACTCTGCCCTGAAAGCGCGGAATGATGCACTTGAGTCCATGCAGCTTCCGGAAGGAATTTCGGACGATGAAGAAAAGGATGAAGAAGAGGATGAATACGTGCGAAACCTCGACGACATCCCAGGAGCACCAGGGTGCTTCACTTTCAATGTCACGTTTTGAAGCAAACACCACAATTTTAATTCAAATCCTAATCCTACCCTATCGGCCCAGCGCCCATGCGCCCGTCCGGTACCTTTATAAAGTCGATCCGGAAGAACGCCTGCACGTTGCTCGTCCCCAGCTGGTCCGTCTTGGTTGCAAACGACGTCGGTCCCCAATTCTAAAAGATGGCCGTCGCGTAGTAAATCCGCTCATTCCCGCCAAAGCCCGTGGCTCGCGCCCCCCGGTTGCCATACAGCATCGTCTCGGGCGCGATCTAGCCGTTCATCATGCTGGCCCGCTGGTCCTGAATGGCAGAGTGAATCTGCAAGACAGGAAGGAACTGGTTCCCGGCCAAGTCGCGGCCTCCCTGCTGAATGAGTCCTCCGCGAATCTCGGGGGGACCCATGAAGGCAACCCGAGTGTAGTATACGTTCTTGGGGAAGCCCTGGTCCACGATGTTGTTCTGCACGCTGCTGACCGCGATGCTGAATGCCGTGTCGGGGTATCCCGTATTGTTGTCGGCCACGCGAAGCATACCAAACTACGGAATAATGTACCCTTCAATGTGCAGTCGTTCCGTGGCCACCGTCGCACCGGCGGGATGCTCGCGCCGTCCAGAGGCAGGGTTGCATGCCTTCAGTGTAGACGAGTGAAGTTCGTACATGTGGGGGGACTAAACCGCACGGCGCATGGCCAAGCACGCAACAATCAGGCCGGCGAGCGCCACCAGGAAGACGAGGCCAGTCGGAACGTGCACGCTCCAGTGCGGCCGACGAGTCGATGCAAAGGTACCTTTGTGATAATGACCGTAAGCGCTGTGGCTGCTGCCGGGAACGGCGTGCTTGTACACGGACGAGGAGTACATGGATGACATCAACGATTCACGTTTCGGAATCATACTCAGAGTCGAAACTGCACATGGGCAAAGTTCCCGCACTGACCGTGTCCATTGGGGTCGTGTTCGGTTTGCTGGCTTCAGGTATTGCTGCTGCGATGCTGACACGAACATCCAAGCGAACGAGCAAGCGAGACGCCACCGAGTTGGCCGTGCTGCGCGCGAAGCTACGGCTGCTAGATCTCAAACCGGTGCGCTAGGCTCCAAAGACTCAGTGATTGCAGCGCCATCTGCTTCCTTGCGGGCAATCTTGCGGCTTGGCGCCGCAGCATCCTAAGACATGGGCCGTGCTCGCTTCCTTGATCGCTTCACCGCCTTCTTCCGTGTATCCTTCTTATCCTTCTTCCGTGAGGCCGCGACTTCTTCGTCGTCGTCCTCATCATCGTCATCTTCATTGTCCTCGTCACTCTCGTCTTCGTCTGTCTTCTTGGCAGCTCCCTTCGCCTTGTACTCGGCGTCAATGTCTTTGCTCACGAAGCGCACCATCGCACGCCGGCACTCTTTGTGGTCATCAATGCGGCCGGTTCCCACTGACGGCTCATACTACTTCTCGTTCACAAACACGCTACACCGGACCACGGTGATCGTGCGAGTCTCAAAGCGGGGGTACCCAATGACATCGACCAAACCAAGCTGCTGCGCGCGTTTGCAGTCGAGGTTAAGGTCCTGCCCCTGCGCGCCCTTGTGCAAGAGCTTCTCAAAAAACCCGAGCGGACGCCCGGTGGCTCGCTCGATCCGCGCAAACGCCTCACGTGTACAGAACTAATGCCACTTGGCCTCGCGCTCCGCCTGCGCGTTGACACGGCCAATCGCCTGCCCAGTGTACGCCGCGTGGATCAAAAACTTGGTAAACGGCACCGCAATCCTGTATCCGGGCGAAGCGAGCGCTAGCATGAGGATGCCGGCACTCGCGCACATGCCTCGCACAACAACAACTACCTTGTGGCCCTTCCTAGCCTTCCAGGCCTCAAACTCGCTCAGAACAACGTCCATGTGATCGGCTTCGCCCCCGCGAGAAGTCATATCAAACACCACCTTGGTCACGCCGCGAGCACGAGCCTGCTGGAACGCCCGCCGGACAATGTTGCTCAACGATTGGCTCACGTCCTCCGGCAGCACAACCGTCGCCCGGTCTGGCTCAAACATGTCTTCGCTCGCACCGAGTCCATCGTCAGACCCCGCAGCTTCAAGGAGCTTGGCGATCCCATCCATTAAATTCTTTCGGTGCGATGATGTGCGTCGAACCATCTCGCAACGACAAGTCGGCCAAACTCAGTCCGCCTTTGGAGGGAAGACTCGATCAAGCTCGTCAAAGCTCGTGTCCACAGTCGAACCCGACGGTTTTTCGTTCTGTGTTTTCTTCGTCTTCTTGTGCGTCTCCTTGCTCGATACGTCGTTGCGCATCGAATCCAGGGCCACCACCACCGCCCCGAGCAAAATCACGAGTCCGGCAACGCAGGCGTACATGCGAAGAGGCAACGGGAGCACGACCGAGACAATGACCAGGCAAGCGCCGAGTAGAACGGCGGACGCAGGGAAGCTTCCCCCAGTGAGCTCCTGTAGGTACCGCATGCAAAAGGATTTCGGGTGGAAAGCGTGATGCCGGAGCTGCACATCGTGCTCGAGCCGGCACGACGCTGCGGGCGGTCTGTGATCCGTTGGTGGGACCAGGACCAGCCAGAGACGGTCCTTGACTTCTGGCCTCGTGGAACCAGATTCGATCCGAGAGAGCTGCAGTACGACCGAGGCGCCAGCGAAGTAGTCGAGTGCGTGCTGTGGCTCATGCGGCGCGCGGTACTCGACACAATGTCCGCAGACGAAGTCAAAAAGATGGGAGGCTTCCAATTGCCGCACGACGATCTGCGACTTTGCACCGTTGAGATCAGGCATCACAAAACAACCGTCCCCATGATCAATAAGCTGGCGCCACAGTGGGAGCGGAGCTTCTGGAGAACCATCGGCAACAAGCCAGTGCCCAACCACGTCCGCTGGGCTGAGCTGCTGCGGCTTCTTGAGCGAACGAACGTCAAGATAAAGTCTGGGCAGCCAAAACGAGGTCGTCAAACCAGACAGGTTTGGAAGCATCGGCCGGACGCTGACTCGATCCTTAATCCCGATGCCTATTGGGGATTCAGGGGCTGTCCCCGTGCTCCGGCTCCACCGCAGCCGCCTCCTCCGTCTGCGTCTTCTTCTTCATCCCGAGCAGGCGCGATGGCCGAGACCGACGAAGATACGCCGCGTACGCTCGCATCCTCTTCTCCTCCCTCGACAACGGAGACCGTGGCCGACCGAGCGAAGCGCCGAACGAGGAAGGGAGCCCAGAAGCGTCGACAGAAGAAGCCAACGGCAAAGCGGCCGGCTGCTGCGAAGCCACCGCGACCGCCGCTCGATCCCGATACATGCGTCGCTGCACGACTTCGGAGGCGCGGCGCACGCCGTGTGGGAAGCGCTGGAGCGCAGGAATGTCGTCCATCTGCCAAACCCGCCCCGGACTGAGGAAGTCGTGCACGGCTCGCACGGCATCGTTTGGCGTGGCCTGTGGTCCCATGTACATCTCGATCAGGCTATCAATCTCTCTGGGCTGATCTAAAGCGGCCGAATGAGGCGTGCCACGGAGTGCCTTGCGAATCTCAACGTGCCCGGGCACCGTCGTGTCCCCGTCGTCCCAAGCGCTCCAATTCCCGGCGCCAGTCACAATGCTGACGACGGCGTGTGACACCAAAAGAACAAGGCAGATCTGCATAATACGCCACCCAACCGTGCGCAGGACCCACTGCCACGGCGACAGCCCCAAAGAACTCGAGCGAACGTTGCCGCGGCTCGTCTCCGGCACGGCTCGTCGAGGAGCCGTGGCCACTCCGAGCGCACTCTCCGCGACACAGTGCATCACCGTTTCATCGAAGCAAAGTCTCGCTGCCACTCTTGGGTGGTACCATTGCATGCCTGAGCTTGTCAGCGGCCGGATTGACATGATGAGCCAAATGATGAAGAGAGGACGGCGTGGAGGGAAGTCAGCGGCTGCCGGCGGCAAACGACAGCGAGAGGCGGACGGAGATACATCGCTGCCTGCCTCTAAGAAGCTACGGGCGGAAGAAGACGAATAGGAAGACATGCAGGGTCTGGAAGACCTCGACCTGGACCTTCTTGTGGCGGAACGCGTCGTCGAGTCAGCGGGTGCATCCTTGACCTCGTCCTCCGCCGAGCCGCTGTCCGGTGCCGGAGGCCTCGGGCCGGAAGACGTGATGGATCACAGCACGGCAGAAGGACCAACCGATATTGACACAATGCAAGACGCTGCACTCGGTGGCATGGAACTTCCCGAAGAGGGAGATGCAAGCAACAACATGACGGCCGAAATCGCTAAGAACATGCAGAACACGAGCAACGACTCGGCCTACGATACAACAGTCCGCCTGATGGCCATCAAGCACCTTAAGGAGTATCTCTCTCGAGCGCACGTGGCGCTGCGGGGCTCCGACGCTCCAGGCTCGAAATCCATCATGATTCTGCGAGTATTCTTCGACCCCGAGCCGCGCTTTGAGCTCGTCGCCCCTCTGGACCTCAGCATCAGTATGGTTGGGCGTATCGTGTGGCCGTGCAGCGCGACCTCATGTACCGGTGAGCCCATGGTCGTGGGGATCGACCTCGGACAGCTGTGCCGGGCGATCACCCACCTGTCGTCAAAGCACGAAGAGATTGTCATTACGCGACGCAACGCCGAAGACAACTTCCTTGAAGTAACCGGGGCCGGTGACATGGACGACGCCGCTGTGGCCATCATCCTTCGGATCGACTTACTTGAGGCGCGGGACGGATCGAGTCACGAGGAAGACGTGGTCGAAGCGTCCGATCTTCTCGACTCGTACGGATCTCGCCCGTACACGATGGGGGTTGGTGTGAAGCCACAGCAAGATCCAATGACAGACTTCGTCAAGTTCTGCGCGCAGGACGTCAAGGACATGGCGTTTATTCTTGGATACGTGCCGAAGGACAAGGTGCCGGCCTCCGCGAGGAGCGACGCGGACATGGAGGGCTACAAGCGCAGCCAGGACCAGGACCTTGCTATGCTGGTGCTGCAAGGCGTGGGCGACGCGTCCACGACGTCGAACCGCCTGATTACACTGTCACACATGTTTACGTCCGCCAAGGGCAATCCGTTCTGCTACGTGGTGCAGCAGGCGCTTCGAGGGCTGTCGGCGGAAGAGCAGGGTCGGCTAGTGGACCGACACGGCGTACAAACCCTGCGGTACGTCGTTAGCATGAAGGCCCTGCTTCCGTTCATGCAGCTGGCGCAGGTTATGGGTGGTCGCTTTCACTTTGCCACGGAGACGCAGCCCAAGAGCATCCGCGAGCCGGTCAAGGAGGCCACGGAGATTGTGTTCAAGGTCGGCATTCGCACGTCAACCGACCACAGCCAGCACGGCAGCGTGATATTTGCTTGCTTTCGTCAGGGGTAGCTGGAGGAGGGAGCCGGTGACGGGGGTGCTGCAGGACCACACGATGCTGCTTCGGCCAAGCCGCCGCCGCCCAAGACAGCGGAGGACTTGGCCGCGCAAGCGTCAGCAATATTCGGGCAGATTGGCGGGGACGGGATGTGATGCGCATTGCCCAAGAAGAGAAGTGATGCTTTTTATGCTGTTCGGTACAATGCTCAAGTCACACCAAACGTCTCGGGATCAAAGCCGTCGTCTAGCAGCGGACCCCTCGCGTCGCCCGCCATGCCAGCAATGTCTTCATCCAAATCTCCAAGCTCGAACTCCGGCAGCTCTTTCATTCCGTCTTCATCGCACCACGCAATGCCGTCGGCGACAGCGCAGTGCACTGCGGTTGTCGTGTCCATGAGATGCTCCTCCGCCTGGTTTATGATCATCAACACCTGCTCCAGCAGCTAAAAACTAAGCTGCACGAGCTCCTCAGACATTGGTTGTGGAAGCATGGCACCAACACTTATCTCATGCATTCTTTGCAGCAACAGGGCGTGCTGGGTCGCCCACTTTCCGTGCGTGTCTTTGGGCGCGCGCTTACCTTTTGCGGCCCGCTTCCGCAGGCCACGGAATGGCTTGGGATCGATTACGGGAACCAGCTGGTCCAGCTCTTCCATCTCCATACCGTACGTGTCCTCCACGGCGTGGTGCTCCATGCGAAGCAGGAACACCGTCCACGTAGTCCGGAACTGTTCTAGAAGTTCGCGCAAAGTGATGGCCACGTCAATGGCATCGACACGGGTGAGCTGAGCCGGCGTAGCGTCAAGCACAACGGCCGCAAGCTCTTGCAACTGCCCAAGGGTTTGTCCAGCCATTCGGTACGCCACCACCACGGATCGTTCGGATCCCCGTGGTGGCTTGAACTCGCGGAAAACCTCCGCAAACTCTTCGTTTGCCCACACACTTTCCGGCAGCTCGTCCCCGAGGTCGTCTTTGGCGATTTGCCGTACTCGAAGGCCGTCCAGCTCCATCATGCCGAACATGCCACCGACCGCCGCCATTCCGCCAACGGCAGCTCGTGCCACTCCGTTTGCTTCCGGGTCCAGCGTGGCGGCGCGTCCAATCTCCCGCACGCCTGCGCGGACAAATCCCGACAGCATGGCCATGACCATTTTGAAGCAAGTCACAGATCTGGGCGTGTACCACAAAACGGGAGGCGCTGGCGTCATGTCCGCTCGACTCGGACTCGTCTGCGAGACGGCGGCCCAAGCAGTCAAGGCAGCCAAGATTTTGCTCGCAGGCCGCACGGCGACGGGGTCTGTGTTTGATATCGACGGGACACTGCTTCAGCTGCTGGCTCCGAGCGATGCCGTTGCCGTGGGAGCGCAACCGGGCAAAGTGGTGGCGCCGCTCCCAGAACACTTCCGATTCCTGCGTCTCGCCGAGGAGCACGGGTGCAAGCGAGTGCACATGGTCACTGCGCGGCCAGAGTCGGCGCACAACCGTGCCACGACGCGCCGTGACCTCGGAGAGGTCGGCGTCGTCCCGTTCTCCCTGGGCATGATGGATCCGAGCAAAACGCGCGAAACGCAACTGGACGCCAAAACGAGGCTGCGAGGGATTGCACGCCGGTACGACGGGCGACGGGATGATACGCAACTGCTCCTGAACGTAGGGGATCGCATTACGGACATCACCGACCACGAAGGAATAGTGCATCTTTGCCGCGAGGCGCAGAGCTCGGGGGCGTGGTTTGCAGATACCACCACAAGCACTGACGACAAAACCACGGCTGACGGGTTGCGTGAAATGATTGGGCGGGTAATGATGCACGTGTATGGGTGCAATATGAAGAAGGACGCATACGTGGTAATGATGGGCTACGACGCGCATTCTATGGTGCAGATCAAGGTTCCTTCGTGGAGCAATGGATTGTTGTGACATCGAATTCCTCAAAACACGCGATTCTGTTGAATGGCTTGCATGGCCGCGTCCAACTCGGCGGCTTCTCGCTGCTGCCGGTGCACTGCCTCCTCGTCCTATGCTACCACGTGCGAAGTCTCAAATGAGAAGGGGTCTTCCTGGTCCGCTTTTTGGTCGTTGTGACGATCTTCCGGAACTGGAAGCCGCACGCGGTGCAATGGCACGGCCACTGCCTCCGCAACCGTCTCCGTCGGGGTCTCTTTTTCCACGACTTCTTCTGCGTGGTCGGGTTCGGCCATCACCACATCAGGCTTGGGCACCAACACTACCTCGGCGGGCTGCAGCTTCTACCTCTCGGCATCACTCAGGACGACAGGGACTGCCTCGTCGTCGGGAAGAGCCGTGCCCGAAGAGCCACTGACGGTGCTGGACGAATTTTCCCTGATGGGACGGTATACGGCAGAGCTTACCAGCAGCGTGGCGACGACCGCAAGCGCAAACAGCACGAACCACACGATTCCTGCCCCAATCTTGGCGGCTCGAAGCTGCGATGGTTTGATGGCCTTCCACTCCTTGCGAGGCCCGACGAAGAACTGATCGGTCACCAAGAGGTACACAAAGTCAATCAGGTTCCAGATCACTGCCAGCGGCATGATGAGAACGAACAGAAGCAGCTTGATGAAGCCGCCGAGCAGATCGCCTGACGCCAGCCGGTCTACCCCAAGGGCACCGACGAGCGCATTCAGGTACAAGGCGGTTCGCTAGTCAGGAAGCATTGCGGCAGAGGTTTCAGTTCGACCGTGTGGCAAGGTTATGCAACAGGGCCTCGACATCAACGCTGCTCTCCCGACTAACCAGGGATACGTCCCCCCCGGCTTCCATGACCGCGGCGTCCACCCAGCCAAGTGCTCGGTTTGCCGATACACGTCCGCGGCTCACGTTCAGGCTGCGTGCCGCCTCGTTTGTCTTGCCGTCGCTGACTAGCTTTGCTGCGGCGACAAGGCTCGACACTCGTCGTCCGGCAACGATACGAGGCCGGGACAGCGTTGGGTCGCGCGACACAGCGGCGAGGATTGACACAAGAAGAACCGCAACAACGGCAAGCAAAGCCGCTGCCGCCGGAAGGGACAGCTTCTCCTGCAGCCACTCCTGCGCTGTCATTCCCACACTTTCAAATGAGTGCCATCTCCAGTGACGACGATTGCACAAGCACCGCATCCGGCACGGGCCGAGACCACGCGGCATCGGCGTATGACCCGGACGCGTATTCGCTCGGGATTCCCAATCACTGTGGGCTGGGGCTGCGATTGGCGGGGCTGCTGCACCGACGAATGATCAAACCCGGTCCTCCTCGACTGCTTCTTAAGCCATGGTCGGCCGAACCGGCTGCGACGGCGGCGGCGGGCGGCGGTGGAGGCAAGCAGGGGAAGAAGCAGGGACGCGTTCCGGCGCCCAGAAGGACCGTCCAAGTGGCGGATCTGGGAAGCCACGAGAAGCAGCACGTCAGGACGTTCGTCAAAACACGAATGGAGTACCGGAAGAATTTGAGCGCGTGGAGAAGCGCCAAGAGCGGGCTGATCAAGACCAAACGCGACACTCAGAAGGCGGCCGAACGTGAGATTGTGACGACATAGCCGTTGCACAATCTCCAAGTTCCAGTCAGGCTGGATGATGGTCGCAAGGGCACGGTCGAGCTCGTTGTTCAAGAACCCAAGATGCCAAAGATTAACAAGAAGGCACTCGAGGAAGCTTGCATCAAGGTGTTGGAACGTCACCTCAACCGCCATCACCCCACCATGTGCAAAGGGGAGTTTAACAAGACCTCTCTTGCCGCGGTGCCCCGGGACGAGCTGCTGAGCCTCAGCCAAAAGGTGGGCCAAATGGTGGACGCGATGCAACGAGACCCGACTCGCCTGATTGACCGCCGCCAGATCCGCGTAAAGTATGATGAGGAGCCGCCAGCGCGGGGGCGGTCGATGGTCCCCAGCGAGACCGCCGCGGGCCAGCCGATGTAGCGGCCAGGTCCCCCGCGCCCGCGGCAGCCCGGTCCCACCGTGTTGCGCCTGAAGAAGCAAAGGCGCTCGCCGGCATCGGGCTCCCGGGTGGGCTCGGTATCATCCCGCTCGGGGGGCCGGCATCCATCCAAAGAGCACCGAGCTTCTGCGCGCGGGTCAGCCAGCGGCGGTCGCTCGACGCCAGCTCCCTCGGGGCCTCGCGATCCATCAGTCCAGCGGCGGCCCGAAGCGGCATCGCATCGATCGGAACGATCTGGGTCAAAGGGTCGCTGAAGGCCCACTCGTCTTCCTTCGTGATGTGTTCCGCTGGCCGGATGTGGAGCACATCACCACTCGTTTGCCACGCCCCCAGATGATCGAGCATGCGGTGCTTCTTCCAATTCCCGTACTAGCCCTTGCCCGTGGGTTGTCGTCGACACTGAGTGCACTTGCAGCAGGGATCCGACTCCTTTGGGTCCACCACGTTGCGCACAACTCGCGGACCGAGTCGGGCCATGCACCGCACCACCCACGGGTCGCGCCGCGGCTTCCATTCTTGGTCCCACAGGGCGAAGCGGGAGGCCTTGCGGAAGGATGCGAGATACGCGACCGGACCAAACATGCCGTGCGCCGACTTCCGCAGCCCTGTCGCCAGAATGGAACGAGCAGCTTCCTCGGAACTCGTGCCGTGATATAAGACGCGCATTGGTGCCTCGGTGGGCTGCGCACTGAGAGCCAACCGGTCAAAGATGCGGCAAACGGAAGACACCGCGGCGGTGTCTTGTACTGATGTGTCGGTCCAGGGTCCGCGATTGGCAAGCACTTCATGGAGAGGAACCCAGAGGTTTGGCCGACGAGAGTGTGGGTCTGGAGACTGGCAAAGGTCGACAACAATTGCTCGTGTCTCTCCGTCAAGTGTCCGCAGCCTGCACGACGCACCTCCGAGGGCTTTGGTTGCAGCGTCCAAAGCCTCATCAGGCCAAGGGAAGGCTGGCAGAACCGCCCGGGGAGCCACGCCGCCTCGAGGCAGCAGCACGTCGAGAGATTCCGGAACTCCGGGAGTAGGACGAAGAGCTATGACAACAAAGGCGAAACGACGGGACGAGCCTCCGTCCATGTAGCAATCTAGTTTGCTCGACCCCGCGGCCGCTGGCGTGCAAGATGGAATCATCGGAGCGGAAGAAGTGGCGGCGCTGCAGTCGGCACACACGCCCAACGCTCGGGCCGGGAATGAGGCTTTCCGGCTTGGCCTTACCTTTGCGCACGCAGTCAAGGACTGTGCGCAGTCGGCGGCGCTGCACGCAATCGTGCAAGGAGCCGGAGACCGGTGCGAGCGGGCTCGGACGCGGGCGATGCGCCGAGGGGAAGATGCGGTCAAAGCCGTGCAGGACGCCGTGGCCGCGCACGGAATCTCCCCCGAAGTCGTCGCGTATGGGGCCACGGGGAAGGAAGCGGGCGAGGCAATCAAAACGGAGTTGCAGCGGTCCGGTGCAATGGCGAGCGCGGCCTTGGACCAGTGTCCGGCCGCAAAGCAGGCGGTCGACGCGGCAAAGGGATGGGGATCGTAGGTTGCAAACGGAATGGCGCTGATTGGGTACGCCATGATGCACGAAGGTCCTTAAATATGTATTACATACCTCCACCCCCTCCCGCTGCAACTTTTCCTTCCGTCTCTGCCTTCTTCTCTTCATCGCGGCTCAGTTGGACAGCGCGTTCAACGCGCGCCGTGTCAGAAGCGTGTCCGGCACTGTCACCAAGGTGTGCGCTGACTGTGAACAATACTTTAGATTCCATGGAACGCTGGCATCCTGCGGCAAAATACACTGCAACAATTCTAGCAGAATGCCGAGGGTGCGTTGCTTGTGTAGTATATACTGATGCTGCTTTTCTTTGTGGTATTTTAAAATGCCCGTCGTGGTCATCACGCTCGATGGCAAGCGGTGGAGGTGCGCGAGGAAGCATGTGGACGGGTCTAAGGGCGAGGTTGCATTCATGGATCGGGAAGCCTCTGACAGTGCCGACATGACGGGATTGGAGGGGACAGTTCTCGTGGACACGAAGCGTGCCACTTTGATCACATCTGATAGTTCCATGTCATAATCACCATAGCAAAGGCCATTGCTATCACCCACGCATTTGTCACATCCCAGTCTGCCGCAAACTCGTCGTCGGCCTCGTCGTCCAAATCCAACTCGTCCCAGTCAGAACGCCGTCCTAACGCGCGGCGAAGCCTGCCTCGTGGCTCCGGCTGGGCCTCTTGCTCTGGCTCGGGCGGACCGAATCGGTTGCTCGCGTCCGCTAGCATCATGGGCGCTCCGGTGGCGTTGTACATGTACCATCGCTGGCATCGCACGCAACGGAAGCCTCGGAACGTTCCGGCGTCGGTCTCGTGTCCGCGCAGCTGTTGTTGTTCCCACTCTCGCAGACACGAGCCGTGGAAGCAGTGCAGGCAAGGCAGCGTTTGAACTCCTTCGCTTGACTAATCCACCGCGTCTAAGCAAATGATGCAGGGAATCCGGCAATCGTCGTCCCCCTGCTCCTCGTCTTCGTTGCGCGCTACGGCGGGCTCCATCGACCTACTTGTATTCTTTCACCACGTCGTCAGACCAAACCTTCGTTCACGTCTAGCTCAAGGCTCAGCTCACGAACTCCGCCCGAGTCGTCGTGTGGTGCCTCTGGCATAACAAAGTGCAGGCACCTGACCAGCGCTGCTTCCCGTCGAGCCTGGGATGGCGCGACAGGGCAACGGAATATGACGATTGGCATCTCCAACTCGGACCGTCCCGACCACGCCTTGGCGTTCGAGATGCGTCCCCGGATTCCTGGGACGCTCTTTAGAGCAAAGCACCCATCCAGGCACGGTGCCGCGGTTCCGGCCCAGTACACTTCGGCTCCTTCGTCCTCTGCTTTGAGCTGAGACAGGCAGTGAGCGAAGAAGGCAGGCTCGGGTGAAGGGCACGCCAGCAGCTCGTCCGCGATCCATGTTGGGCGAAGCAGTGGCACGTCGGAGCGCCGGGTTCCCCGAACACTTCTCTCCAGGTGCGCTCTGAGCCGCTGAGTGGCGTGCGCCTCCACCGCCGTCACGACTTGCGCGACGACACCGCCCGACTTGGTCGCTCCCGCTCCAAATGAAGTGGAGGCCATTGCGAATTTCGCTCATGAATGGAGTACCGTCGGACCGTGCACAATTTGAGACATCCGCCGCGCTAACGGCCCGTCTTCCCGCGGAAGATCTGCGGAAAGCCATGGCGGGGCCCGAAGTGGAGACGCGGGCACGGTTTGTGGTGCTCGGAGTGGCACACTACTGCCAGGAAGATCCGTGCAACGCGCCCCTAATCAAGCTCGCTGCATCTTTCGAGTGCCTTGACGATGCCTTCCGAATGGCATCTGCACTGCAGCGCCGACCCAATCCCGCGTCGCGTCCGGTAGTATAGTGGCACGTGGCAGAGATTGGCAAAACGATTCCGGTACCGGGACCGGACGAATCCGGAGAGCGCGGCAAGCTGCAGGAGCACCTCGAGTACGTGTGCGAGCGGCACGAGGCGTTCCGCAAGTACGAGGCAAAGCGATGTGAGCTGCAGAGGAATTGTATCGAGGCACAGCGAGCCGAGATCAAGACCCCTGGCGCGGGTGACGCCGTGGCGCCAACCGGATTCCCCAAAGCGGTATGGCAAAAGCTGGCTCCCTCGGGTGACCTGTACTTTCGCGAGTTTTGCAGCACCATTGACGCGCGTGACCTCCGGTACCTGCTCGGCAGAGACGAAGCTTCCACGACGGAAGGAACTTCCAAGAAGGAAGCTTTGTCCAAAGAAGAGAAGCAAGCCGAGACAGAGTTGGTTGAGAGCAAAGACGACGATGGCGACTTGACCTTGGAGGAGGAGAAGAAGAAGGAGGACCCCGGCGACGAAGATCACGACGAGGAGGACAGCAAAGACGAGGATGATGATGCGGTGCAGGCCAACGCGCTTCCGGTACGAGCTTACTTGGTGCAGTTCATTGCCGACCCCAGCCCTCTTGCAACGGCCATGGCAACGGTTCGTCGCTCGCAGTTTAAGCGGGCCGAAGACGAGGTTCGGACGGACGCTGCCGTGTCGTACGGGCAGGCGCGCGCGTTCGTTGCCGCCAAGGCCTTTGAGCAGTGCCCGGACGAGCTCGAGGGCACCGTGGGTCCATTTGGCGACGGCCGCATCCGCCCTCTTCTTCGAGTCTTGGCGGCGCTCGCGGAGACAGGGACAGACTCGCTGCGCGAGGTGCGCAAGCGCGTCAGCAAGGTAGTGGGCGATCTTCCCACGGCTGTGGCGATGCCGGCCGAGCACTTTGCAAGCGACCTCTCGGTGCAGAAGCAGTCGTGGCAGGCGACCCGAATCGGAGGATCTGACCGGAAGCAATTGCCGCTGACGGCGTTTGACGGCATGAAGCCGTCGTAGGCGCAGCGCAAGATGCTGGAAGAGTAGAAGGAGGTGGAGGCGGTCGCCCCGGCTGGGAAGAACGCCGAACAGAACCATCTGGACCGGGAGCGCGTGCGGGTGCTTGCGTTCCGAATCTTGTGCATGGAGATGATGGAGGCGGCGTATGAACGCAGCGCCATCTTGAATCCCTGGCAAGAACTTCGGTGCCCGTCGGCCGAGGCCGCCGTCGCCGCCGGCTGGGTGGGCGGAAAACCGGACCCGACATGGCAGCCACAGGAGGCGGCGGAAGCGGCAAGCTTGATGACTACCTGAACGAAGAGTTGATTCAAACCATGCACGATAAAGAGTTTGCTGGTTTATCTGAGAAGGAGATAAACCAAAAGAAGAAGTCCATCTACCGCAGCATTGACGTCGGTGCGTGGCGATACAAGCCTTGGGGTCCTCTGGCACCATTCGAGATGCTTCGGGGTCCCCTTCCAAAGGGAACTTTTTGTTTTTTTCACGGACCGACGCAGTCGGGCAAGTCGTGGGGAATGGCACAAATTGCCGTTGATTAGGACCACAAGACCCGTCGCCCACCGCCAGGACGTTCCAAGCACCCACTGCGGCCCGATATTGTGATGGGGATGTCCAAGGCCACAACCTCGCGGAAGTGGCTGAAGAGCATCATGCCTAAGGCCTGCGTGCACAGCGAGTACCGCGAAGACAAATTGTTACGTTTGATCGAGTACCTGAACAACTAGATGGAATATAAAACGATGGAGCGTATCGACGATCTCATTCGGTCGGGGGTTAACGAAGAAGACATTGACGAGGACGACGTGGGGCAAGAGGTTCTTCGGAACTTGCGATACCCTTTTGTGATCATGGACGATGTGACTGGTGGCGACCAAACCACACTCAAGACCAAGGCGATCCGACAGATATGCAAGGTTGGACGTCACGTTAACATGACCATGCTGGTTGCTGACCAGGCGGCGTCGTACTTGCCAAAGGAGATGCGGTCCAACATCACCATGGTCATTTGCTCGGCTTGCCCGGACGACGAGGCCGAGACAATTCACAAGTACTGGGGCAAATCCATCTTCCCAAAGTTCGCCGAGTTCAAGTACTGGCTTCAGTATTACACCAAAAACTTTATGAAGCTGGTCATGTTCCCGCAAGACACTTCCAACATTCTAACGAATCAAATCAAGCTCTTCCGAGCCAATCCGCCGCTCGTCGAGGACGAACACAACCCTGGAATCAAAATACCACGGTGGCCCAAAGTGCAGTTGGGAGGCGACTTCCAGTACGTCTGCGACATGGTGCAGCGACTCGGAGCGCGGCAGCTCCACGACCAATACGCGCGTAGGGATCTGTTTACCGAGGGACGTCCGCAGCTCGGCGCTCCCACGGCAGCGGAGAAGGTGCGACGTAAGAAGGAGCTCGACAAGCTGCGGGCAAAGGAAGCCGCATAGCGAGCGGCAGACGAGAAGGAGGCGGCAAGTCGGAGCGCAGCCGACGACGATTCCGCCGACCTGCAGCGCTTCGTACCGCAGGGGTTCAAGGTGGTCTCGGAGGGTGAAGACCCGGAGCGAATGATTGTTACCAAGTCAGGACACGCCATTGGTCTCACCAAGATCCGCGTTCCGACCGACATGCGCCTCACCAAGGTGGCGGCGCAAATCAAAAAGGCTAAAAAGGAGATTGACTGAATGGGTCGGTTTGCCGTGGCGGCCCTCGTGGCTGGTGCGGTCTTTGTGGTTGCCGTGCTGATGGGAGCGCTGCGCCTTGGACTGCGCGCCCGTGACCAAGGCATATGGGGCGATGGTTTGCTGCTAGCGGCGTCTGGCAGCCTCCTGCCAAAGCGTCCACCATGGCCCAACCTGCTGCCGCTGCACGAAGCGCCGTGGCCCGAGGCACCGACGGATGATCAATTCGTTCGTGACACTGCCCGGGGTGCCCGACTGCTTCGTCGAGAAGGATTGGTGATTGCATGCCTTGCGCGCGATCTTGAGACAACCCTTCCCTTCTTGGAGAGAACCGTCCAGGGAATCCGCTTAGCGATTGGTCGACCGGACACCGGGTTGGTGGTGGTGGAGAACGACTCTAAAGACCGAACCGCGGCACGTCTGCGGCAGTGGTCCGACGTCGACGAGCGGGTGCGGGCGATCACATTGAACCTTGGATGGCCCCCAGCGATCCAGACGGCCAACCGAACTGAGCGGCTGGCCGAGCTTCGGAATCGTGCGAGGCGCGAAGCAGACCAGTTGGATGGGGCTTCCCGGTGGCTGCTGGTCATGGACACGGACTTCCCGCAGGGGTGGAACCCACTGGGACTCTGCCACGCCCGTTCCTAGTGGATTTCGAGAGCTTCTTGGGTGGCAGCGAACGGCGTCGATTGCAAGGCGCGCTACTACGACCTCTTTGCGCTTCGGGATGCCGGATGGACGTGGCAAAGACCGCTCGGATTGGAGCACGAATGGAACCGACGGCTTACTTACCCTGGGATGTCTACCTTTGCCGCCGAGGCGGCGTTTGGAGGGGCTGCGCTCTACTTACGAGACGAACTGGGAACGTGGAACGGAGCAGACGGGAGATGCGAGCATTGGGGTGTGCGAGGCAGGGGTGGTATTGTGGACACTAGTTGGTGGATTGAATATGAGAATCAAGTGTGTTTGTGATAAAAATAAAGCGTAGTTCGTTCGTTGCATTCCATTATGCGACCGGCCTCATCTCGGAACCTTTGAAGTTAAGCATCTGCAGCTTGTCCTGCGTGGCCCGCGCCGTGGCTGCTTCCTTGGCTTCCGGGCCTGTTTGCTCCAACAGATCAACCCTGAGCCGCTCTAGCATCCTCGGGTCAAAGAAGGTGCCGCTAAACGTGTCGGGCGGAGCCATCCGTCCCGGCGTTAGAGGCCACACTTTTCGGCGCGCCTCGCTGATGTCCTTGATCTCAAACTTCTTCATGTCCTCGACCGCATCTCCGATGAGTGGCAGTGTCAGTCTGCCATCCTTACCAAGCCCAATTAACGTGTTGTAGATGAACCCGGCCTCAAAGTCAAACGTTCCTTCAAGATGATCGTCGTACTGCTCAGCGTCGCGAGGGAAGGAAGTGTTGTGCATAAAGTCTCCAAGCGACCCCACAGTCACAAACTACAGGCCCCAGTGCAGCTCCAGCGCCATGCGACGAAACTCGCGAGCGAGAATTTTGGAGGACGTCATGGTGCGCACCAGGTCGGCATCACGGTCCGCCACGTATTCCACCACAATCTGATTCACCTCATGGGTAGCGCTCCCGGGATGGTCACGGCCGGCGGAAGACGGAGGCGGTGTCTCGGTCGGCGTCTTCGTCGAACTTCCTGCAATCGCGCGCGATGCCGAGTCCGCCTCCGCAGGAAAGTAGCTGTACTCGGCCTGGGATAGCTTCACATTGCTGTGGTACTTTTGGAGGGTGGGGTACACCAGCTCCACTAACAGGGTGCAGTGATCGTCTGAGAGCTTGCTGGTGCTGCCGCTGCGGATCGCGGCCTCCAGCTGCTGGACCATCTCGCCAAGATCCGAGTCCAGGAAGGTGAGGCCCTCGCGCGAGAGCGCACTGATGTCTCCGGGGCGCACGTACTCACTTTTGGCCACAATCTCCGCAAACAAGCGACCGTGCTCGTTGAGCTTACGCTTGTACGCGCTCAGGTCCTGAATCTTGGTGCTAGCCTTGGCGACGCTCCGCACCGACTGCGTCGGCCGAACAAGAAGGCTGCGAGGTCTCAGCACGCTGGCAAACGACCGCACAAAGTGCAGACGGACCTTGTCGTTCCTCGACATGTAGATCTAATGCACCAGGAACAAGGCCATCCTGGCGGGGATGTTATACAAGGGCCCAGACGTGCCCTCGCGAAGGGCATCCCTCCACATGTGGCCAGCGCGCCCGACGGCCTCCTTCAGGAAGTCGTTGCCGCTTGCCAGCAGCTGCGTAGCCGAGTTCCGGAGGGCATTCACGACGTTGTCCTGCTGCTCCCTCGGGAGGTCGTCGATACGGCTGATAAACAGCTAATTCACGCGAGAACGGGCATAGTGCATGCGCTACTCGTAGGGTTTGCGCTGTCCCCTTTGCAGCTGGTAGTAGTGCAACAGGTCTTCTTTCATGGCCATGTCGTCGATCGTGTCGAGCAAAAAGGCATAGTTTTTGCGGCCGTACGCACGAATGCCGTACGCGAGCGCGTCCACAAAATCGCGGGCTTGGTTCTGGGTGAACCCCTCAAAGAGACGGCCCGCGTTCTGAATCGTAGCCAGGCGGTCGGAGAGAATCTTGTCGTTTGTCATCTTCTGCTTCAGGTGCGCCATGATCGCCTGCGCGTTGAGCTTGGTGCGCGTGCGGGACTTGGTGTACCCTGTGGAGCCCAGGAGGACTTGGAAGACATTCTGCCCGCGCTCCAGCATGAATCGAGCACCGCTGCCCTATGCCACGGTCGCCTGCACCAGACCAAGCGAGGTTCGCAGCGTCTCCATCATTGGGTCCATGTCGACGTCGTCGGGATTGCATCGGTGAAGCACCTTCATGATCTTCTTGAGTTCATCCTGGTCCACGGTCGTGGCAAGCTTTGTAACCAGATCTGTGTGAGCAAACGAATGTCCGAGGGCTCCGGCAATCACGCCCATGAGAGCTCGGATCCCCATTACCTCTCCGTCGCTACCGCGAACAGAGCTCCAAAGATGGGCCATGGAATCGTTGATGTAGTAGGCCATGCTGGCGTCGGCTCCTTGCATGGTGGGAAGCATAGCAAGGACAGAGTTTGCCGTGGGCCCTTTGCCGAAGACGGCATGCACCTGCTGCTTGATTGTTTGCTCCTTCGTCAGCTTGGCCCCGGCCATGCGCAGATCGGGGCGCCCATTGTGAATCTGCTGCAGCATTTGCATGGCGTTCAGGGAGAAGAGACCTAGCCGCGACGTCGTGTGCAAGATCTCCGCCACGCCCCTAAAGGCAGCTTCCTGCGGCGTCTGCTCGTCCTCGTCTAACTCTGTATCGTTCATTATATCGGCCACGGCGTTGCGCGCCATGATGACCATGTATGCCCACGCAATGTCCAAAGGTCGTCCGTCTGGCTTGCTGCCCTCGCGCAGCAAGGTCTGCCCGACGTGGATCATCTCTAGCTGCTCCTTGTCCATGCCGTGGCAAACCGCCATCTCCTTGCAGTAGCCCTGCCTGGCGATCGAGGCCAGCTGGCGGCGCTGCTTAGAACGGAGGTAAGCCCGCTTGGCGGGAATCAGAACATCATCCAGCATCGCCTCGCGCACGTAGACGATTTGTTCCTACTTGTCCTTGTGACTCAGCTTGCCGCTCAGCTTCCCTCTCTAGCGGAACGCCTCAAACACGGCAAACATGTTAGCGCCGGGGTCAACCATGAACTTCTCACAAATCTCTCGGAGCGTCTGGCGATGGGCAATCGCAAATGCAATTAGGGGCCAGGCCACTACTGGGTCGCCCAGTGCCAGGGAGCCACGAACGTCGTCTGCCTCGGCAGTGTCGTCGCCGATGCTCTTCATGATCTCACTCACAGTGTCACGGGTGGACGACTCGGCGAGGAAGCTCTCGTCGCTTCGACTCCAGGTTGCGGTCGCCCCTTGGCGCACAGCGTTCATTAGCGATTTGTAAGCGTCATTCAGACTTGCCTGCTTGGCCTTCAGCCGACTCTGGATCGGCATCAGGAACAGATTCTTGCCGCGGTCCCTCGCCGAGACTTCGGGCCCGTTGCCGTGCAGCATGATAACTTGGGACACGGTCTCGCCGCCGCGCCGCAGTTCAAATCGGAGCGATCCCTGGGTCTTTTTGTACAAGTCATGATCAAAGTCAACCGACAGTTCAGATGGCTTGCACCCGGCAAGGTCAACTGTGGTGTTGCGAAGCAGGTGATGCACTAGGCGCTCCATGTACAGGTCGAGGCTTTGGGCGTTGAGCATATCCTAAATCTCAGGTTTGCTCAGATTCTCCTCGATAATCTTCGAGTCTCTCGCGATATGCACGGGCGCGGTGGCTCCCTCCATGATCTTGTCCTGCTCCTTCTGCGACGTGGCAGTAGAGGCCTTCTTGATCAGAGCAGCCGCGCGAAGCGCTAGGATAGCTTGCTCGTCTCGCTTCTGCTGCGCCGCCATCTCCGGGTCGCGACTGGCAATCGCGGATTGCAGTTTGACGGCCGCAACCGTATCGGCGCTGATTCCCAGAGACTCAACGTCAGTCTCACTTATCCCCAGCTAGTAAGCAAGCCTTGACGACGAATTGCTATTTGAATCCGATGAATCTTCCTGCGGCCCAGACACGGGCGCAAAGACAATGCCACCGTTGGAATCAACCGCGGTGCCCAACACGCGCGCGCGGAGGAGATCCGTCTAAATGGTACCCACGTGGCCAGCGTCGAAATTTGGCAATTCTCCCTCGCTGTTCAGACGCGACAGTCCGCTGAAAAGTCCGCCACTCTTCTGCACTTTGCCAAACACTGAGCTTGCGGACGGTGCCTTCCCGCTCTCCCTTGACTGCATAATCAGGTCCTCCACGCTGCTCTTGAAGGCCTCCGCCGCCACTTCCATTGCTTGCTTCCTATCGTGCACTCCGGCCTTAAATCGCTCCCGACTCAGGTTCTGGTACTGCTGCACCAGTTCTTCAATGACGCCGATGGCGTAGTTTGCACGGCTTCCTCCGCCTTCTTGCATAAACGTGTCCATAAAGTCGGCACACTTGGCAAAGTTGGCATCCAGGTTGGCAAGCGTCTGAGTGACCATGGTGCCGGTGACGGCATCGCTAGCGCCCCCACCGCTGCCCGGCAGCTGCCCCTGGGTCTTAAGCGATCGCTGCAGCTGGTTCAGGTCGCGAAGCGCCGTCACAAAGCGTTTGTCCACCGTATCGCGGTTTGCGTTTTGACCAGCCAGCTTGTCTCGCAGGTCGACATCCATCCGGCCAACTGCCGCTTCGGCCTCGCCATTCGTTTTGGCGTTCTTCAGAGATGTGAGCAAGCGCTGCAGCTATCCAATCCGCGTCTCTGCACCCAAGCCTCCGGCTGCCGCAGACTTTTCGGATGAGGTGGATGTAAGTATTCCAGCCGATAAATCTGATGACACCAAGCTGCCATTACCTGACATTCTCTCTTGTTTCGGCTTCGCGTACTGCCGTTTCCGTTTCCTCCCAGACTCGATGTCTTGTCACGAGCACACCTCGTCAGCCCCCTCACACCGCGGCCTGGACTGGGGCCGCTCTCCCAACCGACCCAGCTTCGGTGGTTAAACGCAACGACGGCTGGACCTGAGCTGCGGCCCTCCGCTGCGCTTGCCGAACGGCCTTCTCGGCCCCGCCAGCTGCACCCGAAGCAAGCGCATCGCGGGCAGCTATGCCGCCCGGCCGAGTCTTGACCCGGCCCCGTGCAGAGACCCGATGAGGAATCACCTACACATAATGCAGACGCCTGCGTCCTTTAACAAACCGTCCGCGAGCCACCATTCGCACGAAGCGCTCAGCAATAGGACCGCTCCCGTGCCCCGTGTGCTCAAGGCATGATGCCTACGTTCCCTCCGTCGCCCTTGGATGCCCATAGTCGACACGAATCCGCAACAGCTCCAAGTGGTGCGTTGAGTCGTCCAGAAGCTGCCTGGATGCCGTCCGGGAGCGAGCGACCTCAGGCCGCTCTGCAAGTCCTCGCAGAACCCGGTCCAGGTGCAGCGCCAAAACCGATTCCTCGGCACGAAGTCTCGCGGCAAGCCGTCCTGGCATTGCGGGACGGGTAGACCCGGCAAGCCCCGCTAACCAGGCTGGGTGCCCTTCCAACACTCCAAACAGCGAAATCGCCTCAACCGCCGGCCGCAGCCGAGCACCCCGGGTGTAGCGGTCCGCACCGTCGCGTGTGTCGTGCAGTAGAAGTAAGGCGTGCGCCGCAGCGGCCGCGGGATCTTCCGGCAAGTGCAAGTCGGACGCCGGCTACGGGATGCGCTTACCGCCCACAATGCCGTGCGCCTCGGCAGATTCAAGAATAAAGTCTTGTGCCAGTTTGGCCAGCTTGGACGAGTGCGGCGGCAAAGGGCCAGCAAACCCGGGTGCAAACATCCGATTCAGCTGCTTCTGCATCTCGTGCCGTCGCTGCGACAAAGGCATCGCGACGGGATTCAAGAGCAGCGGCTCCAGGGTGCTCGGAGGGTTGTAGTCCGTCTCGGTGGGGCTCCGGCCGACCGGACGGCCAAGCGGCAGTCCCGTCTCGGCGCGCACGGGTGCGCGAGCTTCGTCTGTGCGGCGGTGCAGGAACGCCAGAAGTCCGTGACTGGCCGACATGCGCCGACTTGTTCGCGGATTTCCCCCTTACATGTTGAATACTATCCAAGTCCGGCAGCATGGACAACGCAAACCCGTTCAATTTTGTGGACGACGATGATGGCATGGGCTTTGCCTCGGATAAGCTCGTCGACGATATCCTTGGCGACAGCTCGATCGATGCGGCCGCTTGCGAGGAAGGAGCAGACGAAGACGAGCGACGGCATATCGACGCCTCGCTCGTCCCCCCGGCTTGGCGCGAGTCTGTCCAAATTGAATCTCTGCGGAAGCGCAAGTTCGTGTGCGCCGACCGCACAGACGCGGTGTTGTAGGCACTTGAAGTAGGCTGCAGGGCCATTGCGCTCTGTCCTGCCGCCCCCGAGAAGGCAACGGCGGCACGCGCCAAGCGAGCAACGCACCCGCCTGAGTCGTACGTGGGACAGACGGAGCGGGACCGAGTGATGGCGGCAGCGTTCCAGGTCGTCGTGCGCCTGGGGAAGCAGTTCCATCCCGAGCAGCCGCTGCCGCACCTTCTCCTCGCGGACGAGAGCCTCGCGGCATTCCAGGTTCTCTTCTGGTCCAGCAGATCAGACTTTGCAAGTCTCCGGCTCGCGACGCCGGCGGACGAAGCATGCCCAGCGCACCGCAAAGACGTTGGCACAGGGCGCGGGATGCAGCTGCATCCTCCGGCACCGCCCATGTCGCGTGTCTCTGACCCGACGCTTCGCGCCTAGCATCTTCTCGCGGTCAGCGCACGAATGCCACACCTTGGCATCCGTGTCATGGTAAGCCTGGCGCCGGTGGTACCAGCCTTTGTGGAGCAGGCGGCAGAAATCGTGGGCGAACCAATCATATGGGCCGGCCCGCGGCTCTAGAGCCCGCTGCCGCCCACAGGAACGCTCAAGGCCGACATGTTGACCAAGGATGCCCTTGGCATGGAAGAGTTCAAGCTTATGCTTCCCGACTTTTTCCCGCTCTTTATGCCGCTTGCCTTCCGACGCGCCATCGCTGGCGATTCCGAACTCGGTGACACGGACTCAACGACGGAAGAGTGAAGTGGGAGTGGCAGTCATAGACAAACAATCGAAGTTCCATGGATGTTCTGGCCGTTGTCATATGCTGCAAAGAGAACCGAGAGCTGTTCGAGGAGTTCATCGGGTGGGACTTTGAGAATCCGATCCATCTCGACGTTTGGGAGATCGCCATGCTTCGCTCGGGATCACCCGGCATGCACCACCTAGACCAGGACCAAGAAGAAGCAGAGGCAGAGGCAGCTAAGTACGCCAAAGAGCTCAAGACGCAAGACAAAGACATGCTCTAGGAGTTGCACGACGACGACGGACAGATTGCCTGCTTCCGCTGGGTGGCGGGGTCAACACTCCGGTTGACCAACTTCTTCCGGCACGTGCGCAAAACAGACTTCCCCTGGTATCTGTCTTTGCGGACTAGCATCATGGACCAAATCACAAAGGCAGAGGGGGAAGTCTTCTGATCGGAAGCGAAATTACCCGCATGGGGCAAGCATCTTCTGCAGCCAAGGCCGGACGCTACCATCACGCGCTTCCGGGAAGCACCACACCGCTGGGCCGCGCTCTTCCCCCGGGATTTTACCGGGACGCCCCAGAGGGAGTGGGCCTTCACCTCTCTCACATTCAGGAAGTGAAGCCGGTGGCGCTTGGCGTGGCGCTGCTTCGAGCCTTCCCCGATGCCTGCGCGAGAGCCCTGCTGATGCCGGAGGTATGGTCCAGGGAAGTTGCAGTCACGCCGGTCGTTCGGCTGTGGGCCGCGCCGCACGTTCCGGTCCAGGCTCCCCTGCGCGGGCTTCGCACGCACCTGACCGTTCCTTCTCTCGATGCCGAGGTAGAGTCTCACGTTCGGGACCCGGAACTGCGCATGAGAACAACGGGTGCCGCCACGATCAACCGTGTAGCGGTTGAAGTCGTTCAGTGGGCGCACCGCCGCGGAGCCAAGTCTGTAGTCATGCCCGTGCTGCTCCTCTTCTCGGACCTCAACCAGTGCCACCGTGCAACGGTCGTCATTGACTCCAAGGCTCGAGAAGCGTATCTGTGCTGCGGGCACGCGCAGGATCCGGGATTGGCTGCGGCGGTAAGGAAGGCGCTTGCAACACTCCTGTCGGAGGCGGGTGTTACTCTGGCTTCTGCGGACGACATCGAAGAGGGGCACGGTGCTCCGCTTGCTTGCGCCTTCCCGGACGACTCTCTTGCCGTAGCCTGGGCTCATGGCATTGCACCCCTGGCCATGGCGCGCCGGTGCGTTGATGGCCTCAGCCCCGGCCCGGCACAGGACTCGTTGTCACGACTTAGGGAGCCGCATGCGTGGGCGCTGGCGCATCTAATTGGAACGTGGGCCTAGTCGCAGCCGGGAGGACAGACACGGGCTGTACAGTGGCTCGCGTATCGCTCTTAGGAGCCTCTGCTTCGCGCGCTTATGCGAGCCATGTCGCCGGAGACGGCCGAGGCCGTGGGACGAGAGCTGAGCGTTCGAAGCAAGCCCGAAGTGGAACCTGTCGTCGTCATGGACGTTGCCATCGTGGCCATGGTGCGGCATGCAGAGAAGTCACACGGCGTGCCCGTCGCGGCTCTTGAGCACACGCTGGACCCAGAGTCGTGGACCGCCGTACCGATGCACGACAAATGGGAGCTGACGGGCGACGCTGACGGGACAGTGAGCCACGCCACAGAGATGATGAAGTAGGAGCGTCAGGTACACGGCCACGCACCCGGAATCTTGGTCTTTGGGTTGTCAAAGACGCTGCAGGAAGCGGCAGCGGGGGAGTACGCTCGGACGGTGCCTGTACCTCTTGACGGCGTTGTAAAGTGGCGCGAGCATTTAAAGAGCGTGTATCCTCACGTGTACGACACCACCGACGTTGATGACGGCGCCCGAGAACCCGACGCCGCCAGCGTCGCCGCCGAGACCGGGCCGGGTCCCGGACCACCGGCGCTCTTGGGGAACGAAGAAGACGGCGCCGTAGAGGCGCCCGGAATGAGGCCGAAGGGATTTGTCACGGACGTCCGTTTTTTGCGTACAAACGGTGCAGACGAAGAAGAAGAGGCGGAGGAAGGAGAGGAAGCGCCGATGGAAGTGGTGGCTGCGGCCACCGGATGGATGGCGCCTTTGGAACCTCGAGAGGAAGGCAGTTCTTCCGATTCGGTTCCTTCGTTTGCTCTCGTAGCACGCCTCCGAGCCCCATGGATTTAGGATGCGGGTGCGTACGCGAAGGCATTCCCGGCAGCGGCCGAGCTGGCGCGTGAGGACGAGAAGCGAATGAGAATGACAACAACGTAAACGGGAAAAGAAGAATGATGGCGGAATTAGTTGTTTTTTCAGCTATTGCATTTGCAATCGGTACCGCAGTCGGATCCGTAGCCACTTGTGGCGGTATCCTATGCGTGCGGGCACTCAGGAGAAGGCTCTGCGACTCTGATTAAGCGCAGCGTCGGTTGTTTAACTCATGACTCGTCCACCTATTCTGCTACTTCCTGAAGTTGTCGAAGGTACTCCTCTCCCTTGGCGGTTGGTCGGAAGACTTCTCGGTCCGACCACTCACACACGGGGCACCAACGAAGGTCTTCGTCCGAGAGATTGATGGCGTACATGACCCGAGTTATAGCAAACGATTCTTGGAATTCGGTCTCCCCCCTATCTTCCAGGTACGGCGCGGTGATCAGCATGGTGGAACCGTTCTTTAGTGTCACGTGATACACGGCCGTATCGCCTGACATTGACCCCTCCGTCTCAATGTGGGCGATGCAATAAACCTTCTCTTTGGCGAAAAATTGTTCGGGCTTGAGCAGGCTGACGGTGGCGGCCATGTTTTACTTTTCGTTTTTACCAAGGGTTATGGCCGGCCCCTATTGCGAGGCATTCAAATCCAGTGCGGGCCGCAGCGTAGAAGCCGTACCCAAATACACACGTGATGCAAAGCAACAAAAGACCTGAGACGATGTACACAGTTGGCGTCAAATTTGCCCAAGTCACGATAACCAAAAGTCCAAAACAGCATGCCACAAACACCAACTATGCAACCAAGATGGCATGCATGGTTTACTCAGCTTTTCCAACACGTCGGGTCCTTGTCGTAGTGCGCCTTGAGTCCAATAATGATTCCAACTATTAAAATGCCCGCAACTCCCGTCAGCCGCTGCACAACCAAGTTCAAACCAATCCCGTACGCCAGCCACAGGCAGCTGGCAAATAGGGTCAGCCCCAGGTATACAATGCTCACGTCGCACGCGCTCTGCTGCCGAATGATCGTCACCATCTGTGCAATGATGCCAACACCGCCAATGATTCCCGCAATGGCTCCGACCGCTAAAAAAATCCAATTTGGCCGAGGGCGTACCAGGCACTTGTCGTGGAGCTGGGCCACGGCCCACAGGTTGCCGTGCAGGGCGTCGCTGGGCCGCTGCTCCGCCGCCATCTGCAGGCGGCTGACCGTCGCGCACCTCGGATCCGCACTGTGAGCCTGCTGCGAGTAACTGGGCGGAGGTGCCAACACCTCTGGCTTTAGGTTCCACTTGCGCGCAAGCGCAGACAGGAACAGGGGCTCCGACCCGGGCTTGGCACACCCGCGTCCGTTAAAGACATCCACACCGGTCGAGCCGGGCACCCACGAGCGGTCTGACGCCGATTCGACGGTTGTTGTTTCGTTGCCCCGCCGAGGCCGCGTTGCAACGCCCTCAAAGGCGGCGCGGTACTCCTGGTCCGTCGCCTAATCAAAGCGGAGCGCTTGCTCCAGCGGGACTGGCGGAAGCTTCATTTCGAGCCCGACGACGCCGCGGAAGCCGTGCCCAAAGCTCTTGTGGATCGTACGTCATCCATGAGCTCCTTCAAGTTGCCAATCACCGCGATTCGCAGCGTGCGGAGCTCCGCCTGCGTCTGCTTCAGCCGACCCACCTGCTCACTGGCAAACGCCGGATGCTCCTGCAGAAGTCCGCCCCCTTCGTCGCGCACTACCCCAAGATCCTTCTCACGAACGCGCACGGCGTACTCGATCACCACAATGCGCTCGTACGTCTCTATCCGCTCGTGAAGGTTCTCCATAAGCTGCACGGACTCGATTCGGATCGCATGCAGCTGCTTCTCAAAGGCCACGGCGTCCTCGTCGGTGTACACGGCCAGGCGGCGCTCCCTTGCCTGGAAGCGTTGCTCGCGGTGCCTGTGGTACCGGCCAAGCAACCGACGCAAGATGAGCTGCTTCGCCTTGCTTCGACGAATCGTCTCAAGGATGCTTCGGAAGCACTCAATGTTGCCGCGAACCTCTTCCGTCTCCGCTTCGGTTGCCTGGTCAAGCAAGCTTGTCTCGACCTCTTCCAGTGCCGTCTAGATCCGTTCGATGAAGGCGTCGACTTCTTCGTCCGCCATGGTCCACCCGGGGGTCTCGATCTCCAGCGGTTCCTCAGACTGCAGCTTGATGTACGCGTACGACGAGTGGGCCGGCGGCGCCGCCCCTTCCTCGACCACGTCGGGATCCGCCACACCAGGTCCTGCAATGCCGCTCATGTCTTTGGAGTTGTGGATGTCGCCGCCGCGACTTTCCCCGCTTCATCAAGCAAAGCACGCAGCGCATCTTTGGCGTCGGCCGCGGCCGCGCTCGACCGCTCCGCCGGAAGGGGTGCTTCTTCTGCCGTGTCGTCGACGTCTGCCAGCACCACCAGCCGGGCGGTTGCCGCCGCGGCTCTAGCTAACACGGCCCGCTCCGGCGCACCGTCCCGCCACCAAAGCGACGGCTCCCGGAACACCCACACGGCGCCATCGGAGGCCAGGAAGCTCTGAACCACGCCTTCGAAGGACTGAGGGGACTCGACCCTGTGAAGAGGCACCCGAACACGGAGCGCGTCGCCGTCTGGAACCGCGACGGACTCCCCAAGGCCTTCCTTGGCCCGAAGCACCAGCGCTCCAGCTGCGCGGGTTACGTGAACGTACGGGCGCCGAATCATGGCAGTTGGCAGGGCCGTCGCGGCAAAGTACGTCCTATGCTGCATGCCACCAACGCCAAAAAGGCAGAGGTGCACAGAGAGAGACTCAATGGCAGACAAGAGCGCATCCGCTTCCTCCCGCAGGTATGGCGTCTCGCACGCGAGCACAATGTCTTCGCACGTGGCCCTGGCCGACACTGTTCCCTCGTCGGCGTCCAGTCCAAGAAGGCACGCGGCCTCGAGAGCACGGCACGCCACTACCACTCTAGAGCGCGGCTCGGCTAACGAGCCGCGACACTCTTCAAGAAGCAGCGCAAAGCAAGCCTGGTACTGCAGGCGCTCCGCAGGATTCAAGGACAAGCGTGCCCGAGCCTCGCGGACGAGTCGAGGAGTCCACGCGCACGAAGGAGGACGAGTTGCGGCTGCTGCAACCACGAAGGAAGGACACAGTGCTTCGGCTTGGTCTTCCAGGGTTTTGCCGGCGACGCCCAGGCCCTTCTTCAGTATCTCGCGATACAAACCGGGATCTGCGTGCCGTACAGCTCGTCCGAGCCTTCCAGTGTCGAGTCGTCCCACAAACAAAGACCTGGATCCGCCTGCCAACGCACGAGCCGCGGGAGGCAGCGTCTCGACAACAGCGAGTGGCTTCGGTTCCTCTGGAGGTTCAACCGGGTGCATGGCGTGGTGTCGCGACGCCAAATCAAGCTCTCGGTCGGCTTTGACGGACGGAAGAATCCGCGAAGCCCTCCAGCGACCCGTCGACGCGTCATATCCAGGTTCGAGGAGCGCGTCGGCGAGCGCCGCCTGCTGCGCACCTGCAACGCACGCAAGTCCCGTGGTGACCAGCGGCACCATGCCGTCGTGCGCAGACTGTTCCAGCATGGCTCGAACCGAGACACCGTCTTTGAGCAAATCGTCAATGGTGACGCCGGTGCCTTCGGACATGCCTCGGTGCGCCAGCAGCCACGCGGCCCTGAGACGGCCACGTGCTTCGTTGGCATCGCCGTCCTTGCGGGCGAGGAAGCTGCGATACGCTGCGTGACCTCCGAGCACCACCGTGACAAGCTCCCGGGCGGCGGCAGAGTGGGCAACGGTATCGGTGCGGGCAGGCTCGGCGTCGCGCTCCATGCGAGTCGCGTAGAAGTCAACCGCGGGATCTATGGCAAAGCGTTCGAATGGAACTTGCATGACAGATTTCGTGGCGCACACGAGAAGGTCCACACAGATGCGTTTTGCTGGTTCAAGTTAACGCATGTTCTCCATCTCAGTCTCCTTTATCCAATCCCAGTAATCATCCAAGAACCCGAGCTTCTTGCTGAAGTGGTACCGCAGTGTCCCAACTATCAGCTCACCACGGCCACTGCTTTGCACCACAATATCCACAGTCTTCTCGTGAGCGGGCACCTTTAGATCGTTGCCGACGAGAAGGGCCGACCCGGGGAATCGCGGGCTGTTGACGTCGCAGATCGTGTGTACCGACAGATTTATATCATTCTCCAAAACAACGTCTTCAAAGTCGCCTCTGTGCACCACCCGATGCTGGTACACACCCCCGTGGCCTTCCTCGCCGTGCCACCGGTAGCACGTAGCCGTCTTTGGAATGTCAAGCTTTTCGCTCGTCCCGTCGGGAATACACAGCTCAATCTCGCCGAACCGCAGGAACGGCAGCAACGGGGTACTATCCTCCAACGGCGGCTCGGTTGACAAGTACATGACAGTATCAGAAGCACACGGTGTCTTTTTAGCTGTGCCTACACTTGCCATGGGCTGCACGAATCAAATGATGCATTTGCCACGTTCTGTTACGGTGCCGGAGACGTTTCGTACTTCCGGTTTGCGATGCAAAGTACTATGACGGGCCGCTCTTAGACCTCTGGGATGCCCTGACCACCGAATGCACCGAGTACGAAGGGGAATTTGACTTCAACTATCTCGTGAACTTGGATTTCTCGGTGGCAATTCGTCACTGCCAAATGTTCTGGTACGGCGGACCGCTCGCGCGGAATGAATCCTTTGGCAGCGTCGATTGCGGTTACGGCAGTGGTCTGGGCCCGGTCCAATACTCACAAGACACGCTTAGCGGACACTGTGGAAGTCCGAAAACAGGTTCCGTCCTTGGATTCAGCAGCCAGGTTGACCAGAGTCAATATCCCTTCCAGTCAATTACAGCTACGTTGCAGTACCAAGAGTAGGCGCCGTGGATGGTCCTGGGTGCGGCCGGACAGCCGGGACAAACCGTATTTATGAGTTCTCATCACACCACTGGCCAGGCCAGGATTGGGTACGTTCCCTTCCCTCCGCCAAGTCCTTTACGCGCAAACGTCTACCAAGCATGAGAGGGAATGTGTGTCGAAAGTGACCCAAGTTAAACTTGCGGTTTGTCTTGCAAAAAACTGTCGGAAGGTTCATCTCATTTTGATGGTACACTCCGGCGCACGACCGAGCGACGTACCTTGCCGTAGCGCTTTTTGCGCGCCCGGAAGACGCCAAACGCAAACAGGCCAGCCACCACCATGACGATCGTGAGCGCACTCACAATCGCGATGGACGCAATCTTCTTCTTAAAGACGGACGTCTTCTGTCCACGTGCGCCCGCGCCGTTTGTCGGTCCGCCGTTTGTGCCCCCGCCGCTTTCGCCGTTCGTGTCTTCGTGCCGCTCGCAAAACCTACCCGTGTATCCGCTCTGACAGTCGCAAACGCCATAGAAGCAAGTGCCGTTCCCATTGCAGGGCTGCAAGTTGGGCGTTTTGCCGGCCTTGCTCGTATCAATGCAGATGGGACTGTCACAGGCAACGCCAGTCCATCCGGGGTTGCACAGGCACCCGTTCGAAGTCTCGGATGACGAGCAGGTGCCGTTGCCACCACACGCCTCTCCCGTGACCACCCCAGGGACGTTTACCTTTGCGCTGATCGGGCAGTTGTCCTTCTCTAGTCTACCACAATCCACATCCACGTATCCTGGCGCGCACACGCATTTGCCGCCGGCATAGCGGAAGCGAGAATTTGGTCCGTAGCTGACCGGACCGTCACCTTGGGTCAGCTTGCAAATTCCGGCACCGGAGCACACCAGATCAGTGGCGCCAGCACCTTGGCTCACCTGACTCGTGGCCGTTGGACAGGAGCACGCACTAATATGGGCGCGGTATAGTGGGTTTAGCAACTCGTTAAACACTCCTCCCAAGTTGATTCCAGTGCTCCGTGGGTCATTGCACGCACACTGCACCGCTCCGTCAAACCCGTTACCGCCGCCTCTAGGGTCCGAGTATGTCATGGGTTCGGTAACCGTTGCAGCCAACGAAGCTGCCGGGCTGACACCAATACTGTTTGTGGAGACATTGCAGCAGCACTTGATACCTACGGCTGCCGCTACCACTTCGGCCGTGCGGCCAAGCATGTGCGCAAAATTTTCTGCGCATATGACTTGGGGCCCACTTCCGCCAGGATCTTGGTTCTCCGCAAGGCCAAGCTGCGCGGCCCAGCAAGCGGTGGCGTCGTTGCTGCCGTTGGGAACGTTTGGGTCCGGTCCGCTGCTGCACTGAGGCCTCGCAATGTCAACTGCCCGGCAGCATCCAGCGGCGAGGCAACTGGCAGCCCCACGATTCACCAAGAAGTTTGCAAGGTTGGCCTGGTTGGTATTATATGCGTTCTCAAAGTCGATCTGGTTGTTTGCCGTAATGGGCTGGAAGCCCGGGATGTTGCAGGTACGAGAGTTAAATTCGAGACCACAATCCAGAGCTACGGCGTTGAACGTATTGATGACATCCGCGAATGTTTGCAGCGCCGGCTCCGTGCATACGTTAAGAGCGTCGGGCGCGCCACACACGCTACTGCCGTTGCTCTTAGCCGCCTCGTTCGCGAGGTACAAGGAACACACGCGCGCAGCAATCGCCTGCATGCCAGGGTCATCCGGGAATAGCAGCGCAAAATCCTTCTGCTCCGCGGGCTTCCCATCGGCCGTCAAGCAAAAGCCCACGGCGGCGTAGTACGACATGCGTTGCCGTCGCTTCACTCGCTTTCGCTGCTGCTGTCGTCCTCAGCGCCCGTGCTGGCGCAATCTGCCATAGCCTTGGCGTGCTCGGCTTCAATACGAACGCGCTCCTTCGCAATCAGCTCTGCCGTCATGATAAAGCCGTTGTCGGCGCGTACCATACCGTAAGGCTGCGGCTCCTTCGGCCAATCGGTCAGGCGTTCTCGCAACGCCTCGCTTACTTCCTTTGATGTTGTCACAAAGCGCGGAGGGTTTATTTTGCGGGTGAAGAACGATTGGAAGAGCTGGACAAGAGGACCGATTGACTTGGGGAATTGAATGACGGTGCATCCGACGCAGTGCAGTGTCTCGGGCCACTTCCGTCGAGCCAACGTCTGCATTGCCTGCAGTCTCGCTCGCACCTCGGGCTTGGCTCCTATGCGCAGGAGTGAGCGGAACGTAACACCGTCCGGTATCATGAAAAAACGCAGCGCAAAGCTTTTGTTTTGCTGACGTTGAATGGCATAGACCGTCTCGAATTGACGCAAAAATACGGGGACGTCTTTGGCTGATTTGTCTTCCGTGGCTTTGTCCAAGTCGACATGAATGGTCCATAGCGTGTGGCCCGTAGGCTTGTATTCTGCCGGAGCAATGCGAGAGAATCGAGTGGTCCATGGCAACGCACCAAGCAACACCTTTGACTCCTCCAGCCGCTTCGTGTCAAGCTCTGGCAGACTCCGCGGCACCTTGTCGTCCGACGCCTGTGCCATCACAAACTTTCTACCTTCTTCTGCGCAGTGCTCGCCTTGCCGTCAACGCAGCCACTTCTCTCCAACTCATCCATGATTCTCTCTGGAATCCATCCCTTCATCTTGCGCAGCGAAGCCACCGACGACGCATCCATGCCTTTGGACGTGTGAGTCTGCACACACCACGCTTTGGCTTCAAAGTCGCGTGGCTTTGGTACTCTCCACCCAAAGCACGTCTCCTTGTCGTACTCCTGGCCTTCCCACAGTCTCCGCAAAGGTCCTCCAAACCACGGAATGCCCGAAAACACCATCGGCGGCCGGATGCTCTGGCTGTACCCCATGGCTTCTGCAACGTCGCGCACCTCGTGCATGAGGGTGTTGCGTTGGGGTAGGGGCTACTTACTTCCCTTGCTGAGCCACTCGTCAAACTTGCGCTTGGCTTCGAGTATGACAGGATGCTTGGCGTGCGCCACCTGAATCCACGAGTTGATAAAATGTGCTCGGCCCTCCGAATGCTCCGTCCACATCTTGGGGCGGGCCTTGGCCGCAACGGCACACTCTCTGCGCTTCGGAGCGTGGGTGCCCAACAGCTTCTACAGGCACGATGCCAGGATCAGTCCGTTGTCCTCGGGAAGGAACGGGATCGGAGCATCGCGGCCAGGCATGACGAGATTGTCGGAATCAGACCAGGCCATGCCGCCCATGCCGCAGGTCTGTGTGGCCAGAAGCGTTATCCGGAAGTAGTCCGCAAACTGGCAGAGGTGCCAAGCGGACCGCTTGGCGTACTTTGCAAAGCCGCGGAACGTCTCTTCGGGTACGATGTCTCTTGCGTTACAAAAGAGAATTGTGTGCGGAAGGTAGTCTGGGCGCTTGGTGTGGTAGCTCCATACCCGCACAAGGCACCCGGCACGTGCGAGGGAGACGGCCGAGGCCACGACGGTCGGCAAAAACGTTCCGTTGTACTTGGGCTGATGCCAGAACTGATGCACCTCAAGCTTGTCATCGCACCGACGATGAACGCGAAGATCCAGCAGTCGTTTGGGCTTGGAGCTTCTCTTGACTTTTGGCATGGCAGTAGTATTGTGACTGGTGCCGAGCAACAGGGCCAATGTGCCGGAGACGCATACTGATTCCGAGTTTTGTTTAGTACGACAACGATTGTACGGGCTCGGTAAATGCCTTCCCCTCCTCAAAGATCCGCTCCAGCTCTAAATGATCCTTGGGCGTGACTGCCACGCCGTCCAACAAAAGTTCGAGCCACGCTCGGCCGGCAGACCAGTCCTCGGGCGACTTCATTTGTGTTCGCGACAGCACGCGGCCTTCGTAGCGGAACACCTCGGCGTACCAAGTGCTTGCGCGTTCCAGGGCGGCCACCTTGACAGCATGCGCTAGCAACTGTGTATCGCGCAGCTGCTTGCGGAGTGCTTTCACTTCGTCTGTAGCCGCGGACGCTGCCATTGCAGTGCAAGAATGCCCGACCGAGATACGTTGCATCACTACAACTCGTGCAAAGTCAGCGTGTCGTCGTCTTTGTTACCACAACACAGTAAGATGCCAGCGCTGCTTTTCCAGAGTCTTAAAGTCGCTGGAGTTGTGAGCGTGTCGCGGTAACTATCTTACCAAACGTACGCCACGATGGTTCTTGCAATGCACATCCAATTGAGGCGAATGGTGCAAGATTCCACTGTGAATGGGAATTTCTACCGACGTCGTCAGTGTCGTCAAATATCGGCTTGTGCTTGTGCTTGTGCGACCCTGCGACCGAGCTCCGTCTCCCAGTCGAGGCTCGTAACTCGATTGTACTTGTACAGCAGCGTCTCGCTTGGTAGAAGCGTCCGTCCGTACCACGCGCCGGCGTTCCATGGATCTCCGCCCCACGTGCGGTTGGGTGCCAGCAGACGGAGCCAGTCGACCGAGATTCGCTTCCAGTCAATGCCGCGTAGCGGTGGCAGAAGGCAATCGATGGCGAGACCTTCCTGGAGTGCGTACGTCGACATGGCAATCTCGTGATCGGATACGAGGCGCTCGTAGGGAATGTCTTCGTCCTCACGCACACTCAGGAAGTTCTGCCGGAGTTCAGCCATTCCGCGGGCGGTCATGGCAAATGACATGGTCTGCACGTGCGGCAGCGGTCCTCTAGTGTCGGTGGGACGCGGGACCATGGGGTTAATGCTCTGTCCGGCGAGGTCCGCTCCTTCGTCTAAAAGCTCGAGTAACTCGGCAAAGGGAGCCGCCGCATTCTTCGGGTGTAACGGTCCGGCCGAGCTGTCGTTGACGAAGACCCACGCATCGATGCCTGCCGTATCGATGTGTCGGACGCCAGCGCTGTACGCCCCAAAGTCCATGCTACGATTCTCGCGGACCACAAGTTCCACCCCGGCACCTCGACACAAAGACGCCAGCGCGGGCAGCGGTCGCCCGTTGCACACCACGACGGAACGGTGCATCGTTGGATCGGCCTTGGCCATGGTGTTCAAAAAAGTCGTCTCTAAAACCAAAAGGCGCTCACTTGCCTCAGGGCTTCTCGGATCGTCCCCTGGGTGGTGCGCGCGCACCACCGCCACGCGCCCGCGGCTTGGCCTTGGGACGCGCAGGCTTTTTGGCCTGGCCGCCTGGTCCCGGAGCTGCCGCAGCAGGCCGGCGCGCTGGCGTAGCACGCTTCGGAGCGCCCTTCCCGGCGGCCCGTGCACCCCTCGGGCGCGGTCTGCCGGCTCCAGAAGCCGGCCGTCGGCGGCCCCCAGCAGCGGGGCGCCTGCCGCCAGCAGGTCCCGCTGGCGGTGGAGCCCGCTGCATCGCCACGTCCCGGTCAGCACCGTAACTACCGCTGTCAGAGACGCTGCTAACAGCGCTAGAAGAGCCATCGTCGCCGAGCGCCACCGCGCCGCTCGCTGCAGATACCGAGCCGCTGCTGTCGTTGCTGTCGGATCCATTGGTGCTAAGTTTTCTGTCGGCCGTGACGTCCCAGTCGTACACGCAGTCGAGAACAATGCCGGCCGCGATCCGCTCGGCGTGCAGCCGCTTCCGCAGGTCGGAGTACTGTGGGGAGTCGGCGAATCGGAGTCGGCGCGCATGGTCAACAATGGCACCGAGTCCAACAGGAATGCCGAGGGTCGCGCGGCGTGCAAGGCGGTCCTTCTCGGTCTGGTAGCGGCACAGGTCGTCTCCGCTCCACGCGAGCTTTAGCTTGCGGCGCTTGTCGGCGGCTTTGAGACCAAGCCCCTGCCACGGAAGCGATCCCCGGGCGAGATGGACGAGAACAAGGCCGAGTGCTTCAAGGTCGTCTCTCCGTGATTGGGGACGTCCCTTCTCCTGCTGCCGCGACACGTATTGCGCCGTGCCGAGGCTTGGCCAGCTCTGCGCGGCGTCTTCTCGAATGTGCGACCCGTTCCGCAGCCGGAAGGATTTGGCCAGGCCAAAGTCTACCAGGTACAGGCGCTTGCCCGCCGGACCCATTAGAAGGTTCTGCGGCTTTAAGTCGCGGTGAAGTACACCGCGGGCGTGGATGCGCTCGAGAACCGTGAGCCCTTGGTCCGCCAGCATGTGCAGCGATTTGGGGCTCAGGGGTGCCCGATCCATCCCGTCCCATAGACTCGTAATATCGCGGCCAAGAAGCTCCATGGCAAATGCATGCACGCGGTCGTCCGCCTTGAGCGGGTGCGCTGCCGTGACCGTCTCTACCGACGTCGCCGCACCGCCGGCAAAGATGGGCGGTCGGAAGGTTCCCGTCCACACGACCCGCGGAATGCCGGGCGTGCCGTCGAGGAACGAGAGGAACCTGGACTCGGTCAGGACCTGCGGAATGGCTGTTTCTTCTCTGTGCTTCGGGGTCTCGATCTTGAGAGCCACCGACACGCCCTTGCGCGCGGTGCGGGCGAGGAATACCTCGCCGAAGGATCCCGAGCCGAGCGGACCCTCGATTACGACGGGCCCGATTCGAGTGCCGCTGGAGATATTGCAGGCCGACATTCACTTTCTTTGGCCTAGGAGGATACGGCGATGGCAACAACATGCACAGCCGCCTCGAACTCGTCCCAGCACTAGCCCAGTTCGATCTCCAGTTCGAAGCTCGTGGGCCGACTTCTCTCTGCGTGCGCGAGCGCGTCGAGGTCGGGGGTGCACCATACTTTGGACACATCCAAAAGCGTCCCCCGGGGCCCCTTGTACGTCTTACGGTGCAACAATCGGCAAAGATCGGGGTCATCGAGAGTTGGCACTCGGTCGGGCGGTACGTCTTCCTCGACGGCGACGGCCACACGGAGACCAACTCCTCCGGTGGCTTCGGTCCCGTTGAGCTGGACGTTCCGCTTTGACACGAGTAGCTTGCGTTCCGGCCGGGGCCGGGGCAGCGCTTTGTCCTTGTCATCCAAGCTGAGTTCCGTGGTGTAGCGAATGCCCGAAGACCCGAATATTCTTTGAATGCGCACGATCCCTTTGTCCTTGAATCCAAGCTTCTGCAACGCTTGAATGGCGGCCAGCTGCTGCAAGGGAACTACGGACGGGTGGAAGGCGTCGCCGCGACACTTGCCAAAACGAGCCTCTACCTCGATGGCCTGCTCGTCCAGCAGCTTTGACGACGTGGTGCGGGCTTCCGTCTCAGCAGCATGTAGAACGGCATGCAGCGGGGAGGGAGGCGATGGGGGGACGAAGCTTGGTGCGACGGCAGCCATGACGCGGGAGGTGAATGAGACGGAGTACAAAGCAGTAGATGTGAAGTTGAAATTTGTGGTAACTAAGTCATCGGAAGTCGCACTGACATCAACCGCGAAGGTCGGCGAGCAGAGCAGACATGGACATGTCGGCCAGCTGGTCCTGCGATGACACAAACGAGCGCCGAGCCGATCCGGGACGGCCGTCGCCCTTCTTGAGGTCGGCAATGGCTGCCTCTCTTGCCATATCGCCAAGCTTTGTTGCATCCGCCTTGCTGACGCCGGCCTGCAAGGCCTGCGTGCGCGCCTCCACCGCGGCTGACTTCCCAATTTGCTGCACCAGCTTGACGTCGCCAACCTACATGTCGACTGCTTGCTTGAGCCGTTGCGCCGCCGTCGTGGCCCGCGCCGTCGCGGTGTCCACGACCAGGCTGCGCTGCAGCGCGGACGACACGCTCGATCCCTCAGGTTTGGTCTGGTCGATTTGGAGCAGAGACTTGGACGCGGCTGCAAGCGCTTCCTTCTCTCCCTTTGTGCTGATGGGCCGAACTGCGTTCGGGTCTTCGTCGTAGTCCCTCCACGTCCGGTACTGCTGCATTGTGGCCGTCCGCGAATCCGACATGAACTTGAGGACCTTTGTGGCGTACTCTTCGACCTTCTCGGCGTCCGCCTTGAGCGCCAGAAGTCTCGGTTTGTTCGTTGAGCTGGTCACGTCCGTCAAGTCACTCACGCCTCGGATGACCTTGCGCAGGCCAACAATGATTTGGATAACCTTGTCCATCTGATGGTTGATGGTGCGCACCACAGACGCGTGTTCCAGCTTAACGGAACGCAAGTTGGTGTGGAGGATCTGATCGCGAGTGATTCCAAGCACCATGTCCATGACAACCTGCCGGGCCGCGGCGATCCGAGAGCGGTCCTCGCCAAGGGTCTCGCGCACGGCAGCGATACGCTAAACGTCGATGCCGGCGCTGAGACGCCCGCCGTCGAACCTCGGGCCGCTGATGTCGTCCGATTCGTCGTGTACGATCACAATGTCCGTGTACATGCTGTTGGGGTCTTGCGCCAACCGCAGGAACATCTCGATGTCGCGCAGGTTGTTCAGATCAAGCTCGCGAAGAGATGACGGGAAGTCTTCCTGCGTCCCCACGCGAGGGACCAGCTTAAGCCCGGAGCCGTCCGAGCGCACCCCCTTGCACATGAGCTGGAAGAGCTTCGTCTGCTGAATCTTAGCCACCATGCGGCGCACCATCTGACCCCTCCGCACGCGGGTGGCCCGAGCCGCGGCGCGCTGCATCTGCTGCATGCGGCGCATCTCTTCGAGCGAATACCGGCCGCGGGTCACCTTGCGCATCTCTTCCAGATCCTTCTGCCTCTGAGCCACGTCCTCGTCCTCGGGGCTGTCCAGCAGCTGCCGAAGCGTCTGCTCCTGCTGAAGGGCTTTGCTGTAGATGGCGACGGCCAGCCGCACCATTTTAAATGAGTGGTACTTGGCGCGCTGCTCCTCGCCCACCATGGCGCCCTCGATCTGCATGAGAAGGTTCGCGAGAGTTACCTTGACCTGCCTCGTGTTGGCTACAATCTGCATCATCACCAAATCTCCGGCCTCGGGCTTCGCCAGTTCCTCAATCATGTCGTTCGATGCCTTCGCTTCCTCGTGATACTCGTGCAGGAACGCCAGCCGACGAAGTGATTTGCGCAAATTGGACCGGTAAATTGTGAAGAGATCCTTGACCTGCGCCTGCCCCGTCGCCTGCTGCTCCTCGTACGTCTGGAAGGTGGCTACCTTGGCAAAGCGATGGATGGCGGGTCCTTTATCGGTGTACTAAACTTCGAAGAACGCAGACACGTCGGGGATACCAAACTCGTTCACCTCCCGGTTGTGCCGGTGCATGCTGCGGTACATGCGCTCGGACAGCCGCTCCATTAGCACTTGGGTCCTTGCCTCTTTGCGCTCCTGCACAATCTCCTTGATGTCAACCTCACGAATCTCCACGGGGAGCGCGAGCGCCTGCAGGCCCTCCTGCAGATTGCCGTCTGCGTCGTGCCGCTGGTAGCGTCTCTGCTTCTTTGACATGGCCTCAAGCAGTGGTCCCTCCACGGAGATGTCCATGGTCGAATCGAGGTCTTCGGCGCGCAGCACCAGCTGGGATCCGCGACGCTTGCTGCGGCGCATCCACTCGGGCCTCGGCTTCGTGACGCCGGTGGACGGGGCCGGCTTTGACAGCCTTGCAGTTGCTTTGGATTCGCGCTGCTCCAGCAAATTGGGGTCTGAGTCGTACCGACCGGCGTTGAGGACCGCGACTCCTGTGAACGCTAGCTGTCCGCTTGGGTCGTTCATGTTCACCACCTTGTCCTTCCCGTATAACTATGGGTCGACTTGCTTGCCGGCCATGATGGCCTTACCGCCTCCAAATCCTGGCTCAACAACCATCTGAGGGATCTTCATCTCTTGCAGGATGTGCATGTTGGCCTCGTATTCCTTCTGCCTTTGGTCTCTCTCCTAATCGTCACCCTCAATGTCCTGCATCAGGCGGTTCAGTGCCTGCGCGTCTCCTCTATCGGCCTTGCGATCGTCGTCGGGCAGCTCATTCATGCGGTACTCTGCGCGAAGCAGCTGCATCTCGTACTCGTCGGCGTCGTCATCGTCGAAGAAGGAGAGGCCGTCGCCGATTCCTCCATATTGGATGCTGCGCGTCGCCGTGTCCAGCTCAATGTCATCGATGCTGATCTCGTTCAGGATCTCGGCGTAGAAGGGGCTCTTGGGATTCTGTTCACGGATGGCCTTGATGGTCTGGGTCGTGGAACCCAGGAGCGGCTGCCGCAGGGCAACACGCAAAATCTGTCCTGGGACACCATCAATCTTTTTGATGTCGTCGGCCTTGTCGTTAAAGACCTCAATGTGGCCAAGAACCCGCTGCAGCACCTAATTGGTCGTGGTAACGGCGTGGCTTCCCGAGCTGACGCCCAAGTCGCTGGGCTCCAGCAGGCCCCACACCAACCCGGCGTTTTCCTTCATGATCAGCCGATGCAGGATGGCTCGAGCGCCAGCGTCGGCCATTATGAATGCCGAGAACGCGGCTCGCTCCGAGAAGCTGGAGCCTTGGCGCAAATCGGAGAACAGCGGGCATTGGCGTTCGATCGTCTCGCCCTCACGCTTGTATTCCTCCTGCTTCGTTGCCTGGTCCGAGAACTTGCCCTAAAGCTTGCGTATCTCCTTTTGATACTTGACGCGAAGGTCACGCAGCTTCTTCTCGCGGCGAGCCAGCTGGTATCGCTCGAGCAGAGATGCCATTCGGTTCGTGTAGCTTTTGCACACTTGGCCAAGATGTTGCGACCGCAGCCGCATCCTCTCGAGCACCAGCTTCCGCTAAATGAGCGCACGCTGTATGCCGAGCCTTGTCTGAATCTGCTGCTTTTGCCGCAGACTCGCCGCCTTGCGCACACTGTCAAACTTTGTGTCGGCGGCAGCGAGAATCTGCGACGCCATTACGCCACCAGACAACCCGGAGTCGTCTCGCTGCAGGAATCCTTGCGGCACGCCCGCCGCCGCTCCGACAGACGGCGTACCGTCGGTGATCTGCGCCGAAGTATGGAGAGTTCCATCAGTGCTGTTTGGATCGAATACGCTGCCGGAGTCTGCCCATTCGATCGCACTCCCACTTCCACTTCGCCCCGAAGTTAATTGAGTCGACGCCATGTCTCTTCTGTTTCGCTGAATGCCGCATGCTCATGCCGCGACATGGCCCCGGCCCTGCAACTCGGGCGTCGTCTCACAGACCATTGGACCCAACCCGCTTCCAGGTCAGAGTGGCATGGGTGTCCCCCGCCACGGGTGGCCGAGTGCCGGTACGACCGGGTCGACGGCTCTGCGCTGCTGGCTGCCTCAAATCTGCAAGACGGACGTCTTCGCCTCCCATCTCCGCCTGCGCTAGCCGCCTGGACCCGGCCAGTGGGAGGCGCTGCCGGTTGACCTCGCGCGACGGCGTCACCATGGACGCCGCACGCCAAACTGGATCCTGGTGGGTCACGTCTCCTTCTGTCCGACGCGCACGCCGAGCGTGCATGGTCTCCATGACCGGATCGGATCTCTGTCCAGCAACGGCCCGCACAGGACCAACGTCCGACGATTCGATGCCGGCGTGCGGAGCGGCCAGCGTGCGAGGCGCATCTTCGGTCGCCACGGTACGGTGTCTGACGGTTGCTGCGGGCGTCCATTCTGGCTCGGCAACATCCGGGGCCAGATCCAGGTTGCCCGCAACCTCTGATGCAATCACGCCGCGCCGGACTGTGTCTACAACACCGCGGTCGACAATGGCGTCATGTGCTGCTACGGCCGCCGGGGTCCACTGCACGTCCACGGAAGGGAGATGGCCACGACTTGCGCCACGGGCTTCAAGATCCCGAATCGTGTCATCGGCAGCGGTGGATGCAATGCGAGGAGCGTGCGCCGAATACGCTGTTGTCACGTCGCCCACAAGCCGACGCGCCGAGGCCGACTCGTGTCGGTACGCCTGCTCATCGGCTTCATCCCCTCTGCGGGAAGCCATGACGCCTGCTTCGATGGGTGCGTGGCGACGACGGCCAGCGACACGAGGCTCGCTACCCGTCATCGCGTCGTCTGCATCGGTAGCGACACGGACAACAGGTCCAGTTGCCGTCGGAGCACCTCGTAACGTTCCCACCGGAGCCACTGTGGTCGCCTCTCCGGCGTACCCGCGCACTCGTGGGGCCTGTGTGCGCATCAGGGCCTGCCCTGGTTGACGCCTACCGTGACCACCACTGGCATCGTATGTGTCATCCTTGGGGCCGGCCAACCGTGCAGCCGCATCGGCAACGGTGTATTGCGATCTTAGCTAGCGACGCGACCCGGGGGCGTCGGTCGCCGCATCCTGGTCCTCCATTATTGCCGGACGAGCGCCGGTTGCGTGCTCCACTGGATGCGCTCGTCCGGTGATCGGGGTCGCCCCGTGCTGCTGCGCCCATTCGTCGTCGGTCCGTGGCGCGACGTGCATGGCTGTGCCATCCACCACTGCTGTGGTGCGCCGTCCCCGCATGTCTTCCGGCTCGCCTAGATGTATCTCCTCCACTTGGAAGTCGTGCAACGACCGCGCTACTGTCATGGCCGCGCGAGCGGATCTTGATCGCAGCTCTTCGTCCACACCCCACGTCTCCTCGTCTGGATGGGGTGCTCGAACGACGGGCGGCGCCTAAGATCCCACGACGCGACGACTCCTGGCACCGTCGGCGTCTGCGTGAGCGTACTCGTCCACAAGGTGCACGCCACGCAGGGAGGGCGCTCTGCCAGACGCGGAGGAGTAACGTTGCCCCGGGGTTGGCATCACAGCGGCGTCGGCGGTCCCTTCAAAATCGTCGTGTTCCTCTACTATCCGGCTGATGTCGGTGTGAGCGTGCATCACTGGCATGGCGCGACCTGCCTTCTCTGGACGGAACATCTCCACCAGCTAAGCCGGCTAGTGCTGCGCGACGGCGTTCTCGGTTGCACCTCGAGCAAACTGGCGTACTTGATCGCGCACCGGGTCTCGCGCCTGTTGCCTTTGCCGAGCCTTTGCCTCCTGCTGGCGCTCCCGCTTGCGGCTCTCTCTCGCTGTTTGCTGCGAGTCAAGCTCATTGGCCGTGTTGAAGAGCACTCCGTCAACCACGCCGCTTCGCTGCGACAAGGGTCTCGCTCGGTCTCGGACAACTCGGCCGGCCCAAATTCCTCCCTGCTCCTGAGCCTCGCGTTCCGCGGCGACTCGCTCGCCCTCGACGTCGGCGTCGATCCGCATCGGTTCGTACATGGTAGCGTGGACCGATTCGGGCACGTCCCCGCCGAGCCACGCCGGCAGGTCCTTCCGAAGCTTCATGGTCCGCCGACGAAGGCCCCGCTTCCTCGATTGTTGCTGCTCCTCGCGCGTGGGCATGTCAACCGGCCGCGGCTGCGGCGGCGGCATAAAGAGGCCGCTGTCTCTGCCGGATCCCCCGCCCCTACTAAACTGATTCCGACGATATTGCATCTTTCCACAATACTGCGACCGCGGGCACCGTCTAACTTGGCTGCGTGCGGGACTCTGCTCCTCGGACTCGCGGGACTGATAACTCTCCTGCTGAGTCGCGCAGCATGGGTCGCCAGCGGCACTGCTTGGAGCGGGTTGCATGGAGTCGACGGCGTCCTGTTCCTCAATCTTCCCGACCGGCCCGACCGTCGCCGGCAAGTAGAGCGCGAGCTTCGATAGATGGGCGTGTCGGGCCGGGCCCGCCGTCGCGTGGTAGCGCGCCGGGATCGCGACCATCCGCAGCGGGAACGTCTCCGCGCCCACTGCGTGGCTCTTCGGTGGTTCCTCGAGCACTCCTCGTGGGACCGCGTGCTCGTCGTGGAAGACGACGTGCACTTTGCCGACGGACCCGGAACTCGGGCCGCGCTCATCGAGTCGCGCCGTCTTCGCGCCGATGGCGTCTTCTTGGCTCGGCGGCTGCGAGTCGAGACGGCTCACCCTCTTCGCTGCGCCAAGGGAGCCCTGCTTCGTGGACTCGATACGGCTGACCGCGGGGCCATACCGGCCTGCGACCTTACAAAGAGGCACTTTGGACTGGTCCGCGCAAGGTAGTAGTGGCACGGCGTCGCCCCGGCCTACGCCCTAGGGCGGCCCGCGGCTCTTTAGCTCCTGCGCCTGCTCCTGGCTGACCTTAATGCCGGGCGTCTTGGCGAGCGGGCGTGGCGTATGACGTTAGCCAAGCAGAAGTGGTTTATGCCGGTGCGCGCCGTGTGCCGTCAGAGGCCGGGAATGTCGGACGTGCAGCACCGCTTCGTGCGACACGCGTCCGCGGCCTAACTCAAGTCGACCGGACGTCGTGCACACGACGGTGAGTCGACTTCGGCTAGCACGGGAGGCGGCGGAGGACAAGGGCCCAGGGACGGACGTGCTCGCGCGCCTTGCAGGCCCCATGACCCCGCATCAATCCAAACGTTGAAGGAATCCCCTCGCCGCACGTCCCTCGCCACGTCTCCGAGCCGCAGGGGGCCGTACTCACAGGGCCGACCGAGATGCGCAGCGTCGTCCGGGTAGAGGTCGCTGGCTTTGCATGCTCGCACCAGGGCCTGCGCATCTGGGGGGGCCGCGGGCCAGCCGAACAGTCGCATCCAGACGTCGGGCCAGTCCTCGGGCACGCGGAATCGTGTCTGCACGCCACTTGCGGGCACCGAAGCAACAAGGAAGAGAGTAATTCCGTACTCAGAGGGTTTGGGTTTGGAAATGACACGAATGCGCTTAAACCCAAGTTTGTCCTCGTACATACCCTCGGCGTACCGTCTCCATGCCGCCTGCAGGCCCGCGACTACGTCTTCGGGAATTCCCTCCGCGACCTCGTCACTTGCAAGCTCGTACTCGTCGTCTTCTATTTTATTGGGTTTGTCGCGGGAACGCCCCAGATACAGCCGTGGCACTCGTATAGAGACAGCAATCACGACCTCGCCCTGTGCCACGGCCCAAGATGGACGCAAAAGAGCATGTGCTGCGTCGGTAAACAGCGACGGGGGTGGAAGTTCAATCGGTTCCCACGTCATGGCCTGCTTCGGAACGGCGTCCATGGCGGACCGCAGCACGCACGCTGCACGTCGGAACTCGCGCTATACCTCGGCGAGGCTTGCGGCGCTCGCAGAGGTCCATGTGTTCGTGACCGGGAAGCACGGACTCAAAATGGGGCAGACGTGCTTGCGATCTCCAAGATTTGCAGCGGGATTCCAAGGAGCGACAGGCGTGGTAAAGTCCGAGCGAACGAGAACGGGTCTTTGCGCGCACTCGAATAGGTTGCGACTGTTGATGGTCCACCGACCAAACCGCTCGCAGATGCGGGTGGCGGTCTCAATCCACGGGACCCGGCTTCCCCACCGCAAACATCCAGCGGTGGCAAGTATGGCGCAATTGATGCCTCCTAGATACCCGTACTTGTTCCCGTACACCCCGCGAGCTCGGCACAGACAGCGAAGGAACCGAAGCACGGTTTGAAAATACAAAAGGCCCGTTCGGCCACCGCGGTCCATAATCATCTGCAAGTACCTCTCGGTGCACCGCGGACCGTTCAGCGCAATTACGGTTGTCCGGTTGCAGTCTCGCAGCCACTGGTCATTGAGAAGGTCCGTGTCGTTCCGCAGAGGAAGCTGCTTCCTCGGGACCGACGCAATGGTAAGATCCACGGGGATGCCGCGGATCTCGACGTCAAGAATCTCCAGGAGTGCGCCTCGGATGCGTCTCGCCTTGGTGGCGCCGTACCGCTTCGTGAGAGAGCCTTCAAGGTGTTCCGCCACCAACGCCGCGTCCACTCCGGGTACGAGTAGCACGGCATCAATGTCGTCGCACACGCTTCCGACGCCGGCACGGTACGACCCAGAGAGCCACAGCTGTGCAATTTTTTCCCCGAGGTGAGCTCCACCGTACTCGCCTCGGTCCTCCTCTATGCTGGCGAATTGTGATGGCGGAGCCATTGCTTGCACCGCCTGTTGTCCCGCTTCTTCGAGAACTCGGATGACCCGCTGCAGCTTGCTCAAGACGGCTGGGTTGTCGGTCATGGCAGGCTCGAGCGTATTGACAATATTTGTGACTGCACGACCGAGTGCGTCGAGACCCGCGGCGCGGCATCCTGCCTCGACATCGGCGAGACTCGACGGGTCGGAGTCAAGAGGTGGCGCATGCTCACGAGACCCTTCGGGAAGAACGCGGACGAACTCCTTGGCTGCCTGCGCCTGCTTTTGCTTTGTGGTAAGTCGACGTTGGGGCGGAGGTGCGCGCTTGGTGGCGTGGTGTCGGGGGCGCTGTTGCCGATCCGTGCGGCGACGAAGTACAAACGGTTTGGAGAGGAGAGACGAAGACGCGACTTGCATGATAGAATCGATCAAATGTTTTCGTACCTTGATGGAAGCACACGCGTTTGTCTGCAACTGTGGAGCAAGCGACGCCGGACTTGTTGTGGGTACGGTACAAGATTAGCCAACCAAAGTACATAGGTAGGATCTTCCTTCCATACTGCGCTCAGTGTTTTACCCACGTGTTTTCCTTTCTAAAGACAGTCTTTGGTAGTCCACACTTCCTCTTGTTCAACCATCGTCGATGTTTTTGCACCCGCAACCGCCGCCGCCATGGCGATACTATTTTATTTTGTTTCAGTATATTGCTCACACTTGGTCATGTTGCTGGTAAAAAAAACGAAGCTACTACTGCGCATAGTAAGGAGACGGAACCTGTGCACGCGAGAGCGAGGGCGGCAAACGCGGCACGGCTTGCGCGGACGTGTCTCTGCTTGACATTATTCTCTAGCTCTTTGGCTCCGGCAACCGTGGCACTCGGCTGCGTGGCTCGGAACTGAACGGCGGCGACCAGTCCGATGGCAGCCGCAACGGACAGCAACACCACGCCGATTCCTCTCAGCCAATGCGGGACCGCCGAGAGTTCCTGCAGCCCTCGCTTGCTCGCTTCGATCGCCAGAAACGCCGCCGCAGCGGCTCCCACGGCGGCGTAACCCGCGCACGCGGCGTTGCGGGTGTCCTGAAGGTGAGCGTCCTGCTCGGGCCCGACGTCGCCGCCGACCACGCCGGCGGTGGCGAGCAGGGTGATGGCGATGGTTCCGGCCAAAGCAACGGCGAGTAGCGACGGTGCCACGATCCCGGCCTGGGCGAGCGCGAGCTTTGCAGACATGGAAAAACTGTCGACGGGTTTCTCGCGTGTGCATGAACGCCGCTCTCGGCGAGCTCAAGCACGTTGGACCGATGATTACCAATCAGGCTGTGGTGGAGCTTGGACCGGAAGGCGGCACGCAGGAAGGATTTGCGGCCGCGATGCGGGAACGATTCCTGGATGTTGCGGGATCCCGAAGAGAACGATCCCGCAACCTAAAACACTCTTTGAATCGAATCACGCGGAACCAGCGGCCCGTCTCTTGCTTTGAGGGCTACGCGATTCGCATGCACAATCGCCTGGGCCGAGACGCCCTGGTGAAGCTGCTGCGAGACGTTGGGGGGTTCCCCGAGTGGATCCTGCCGTCGACTGCGGAGCGATCCCGAGATCCCATGGACGCCGCCTTCGATCCGAGGCTGGTGCGCAACGTGCTCGGAGAAGGACCAACCGAAGGCGGCTACGCGTTCCCGCACGACGGCGGACTGCACCCGGCGCCGTGGTTTGGGGAGCCGACGTATCCGGACGGCCGCGATCCGTTGCGAACGGACCATCCTCTGCGAGATCCGTTCCTGCCGAGGGCACAACGGGATGTTGTGGTGCGTGCGTCGCCGCGACCCCAGTGGCCCTGTTCGTGCTTCCGCACCCGGACGACGTGCGAAGACATGGACTACCGCCGGGGGAACCGGATTGGCGGTACGGCGCGAGCGTTTTGCACGTGGCTTGGAACGGACGAAGTTGACGAGAAGGGAATGGCGGTTTGGCCGGCGTGTGCGCCGGATGTTCGACCGAGGGCGATGCGTCGGCACCCGGAAGAGGAGGTGGAGTTGGAGGGGGAAGAGTTGGAAGCAGTGGAAGGAAGATAAATCATCATAACTCTTCAATTACAATTGGAACCTTATCCGCCGCTTTTATAGCGGCAACTTTGACCGGAAGCTCGACCGGAATGGTTGGCAAGCCCAGCTCGGTGGCAGATTGTTCCTACTACGCTGTCATATCGGGTATTGGTGTGTGGAAGTTTCGAACCTTGATTGGCATCAATGCATCGTGGTAATCACGAATACCAAAGCGTGCATCGGCGGTGACGTCAGAGTCTTCAGGTTCTTCAACCTGCAGCATGTAATCGGCGGGATCCCCGTCGAGCTCGTTCGTGAGGCCCTTTTGCTGCAGCTACTTTGCGATCCGAACCATGTTTGACATTGCACTGAGAAGCTGCAGCAACGCCTGCGTGTTGGTAACGTTCCCGTAGCTGCGATGTGCGGTACCTAACACCACATCAAAAGGCGGGTCGGTTTGTGCGTCTGGATCGTGATCCTCCAGCAATGCGGTTCCGTTGTCTTTGAAGCCAAACGTCATGGCCTCCAACAGCCTGTGCATCAGAGTTGGATCCGAGTACTTGCGCTCGGGATCGTACAGGTAGTTACCGTACACCACGTTCTTGTCATACTCATTGTTGGGATCTCCCGCAAGGTGTGGCCGTGAATCTTGGCTTGGCGGTTTCCAGTCCAATAAAATGTCTTGCGACGTTGCGCGACGCATGTTCAGCATCTTCATCGCGTACGGATGTTCCTCGAACGTGGGAACCTTCTCGCCGCAAATTTCATGCTTGAATTGACGCAACACCTGATGCGGAGTTTGGTCGTCACGCGCCAACGTTCCCTCGCCCCATTTCACGAGGGCACGAACCAAGTTTCGCTAGTAAACACCACGATGCGCTACTCCAAGCTACAAAAAGCAGCTTTGCTAGACCTCGCTCAATATCACACGTTGATCGTCTTCTTCCAATTCCATTTGAATGGAATCGACATTTTCAAGCATACTGTCGGGAAGATGGATCAACGCTTGTGAGATTCGCTCAGCATCCATTGCGGTGAGATCGTGGTCTGCCGTGAACAACGTCAGCATCTCTTGCAGCATCGCGGTGCTCTGTATGGCAGTCCCAAACGTGAGAGGCAGTCCTCGACTCAGGATTGGGCCAATGTTGAATATTTGCCGTTGGGCCATATCAACAACTTTGCTCACGCTCACCGTGCTCGCGCTGCTTTGTTGTGGTGCTTCCCTAGCTTGGATCTGACGGATCAGATCTATCCGATAATGAGATGACAATTTTTCATTCTGATTGTTAGCTAGATCCTTATACAGGAAGGCACCGGACTCTCCCGTCAGCGTCTCGGCGTCGCGACCGTATTGTCGGACAAAAACCGCCGGATTTAGAAAACTGGCTCCAGTTAATACCTGTGTTTCGATGTCACTTCCAGTTTCGGTCTCGAAATTCTCGAAAAAACGGTGGTATAGAATCACAAATGGACGCCACGATTGCTTCACCCGCACCTCCTCGTCGGCGAATTGGTATGTGTTAGGGTCCAATTCTAAATCGATTCCGTTCGAGTTCATGGGCTCGCCAAAGGCGTAGCCTTCGCACATTTGACCTGTGCTGCGGGCCTCCGTCACCTCCTTGTTCGGATCTTCCATATCAGCAAATACTGTATCTCCAAAACTTGCCACATTCGTAAGAACGGTTTCCTATTCCACAGGTGTGATTGTGGTGACCATGGACTCCTGCTCCTTCGTCACCTAGTCAAGAAAAGTCACTGGTGGGTACTGAGACTCTCCACTTTGCGTGTCGCTTCCCTCTGCAGGTTTAGGGAGAGAACAAACATCCTCTGCAAATTTTAGGCCGAGTTCATCCCCTGGTTCCGGTGCATCCCAACGGAGCTTTGGATCAAGTGTGAAGGAAAATGGATCGATCCCGAACGCAGTTGCGTACAAGAAGCACTGTTCGGGCGACACCTGCCTTGCGTTTTGGTGCACCTTCAGCGTCTCTTTCAGTGCATCAAAATCTGATTTGACTACCGGAACGGGTTTGGTTTCAAATGAGGCAAACAAAAATGCGCGAATGAAGCGAACCGTTTGTGCCGGTAGATTTGGCACGGTGCCGCGGACTGCAAATAGCTTCCGCACATCGTCACTGATTTTGCCTGACGGTACCATAAATGCCTTTAGACCAAGCATGGTACTGGGTTTTGCGGCATTTGTACCATTTCTCCGTGGCATTTGATTGTTGCACTTGCACCAGTCCAAGGTAACCGTGCGAGCCAATAGGGTTTGCAGTGCAAACGCATCTTGTTGTGCCGTTAGCTAGTCCATGCACGATGAATCCGAATGCGCGTACAATACAATTCTATTGCCCGGATTTGGCTTTGCCGTTGTACCAACTGCCGCCTAAACGATCTCCAACAGCCGGCGCAACATCGAGCCGGACTTGGTGGTGTCGTCCCCGTTTTGGTTTGCTTCTACCAAGCCTTCCAGTGCGGTCCAGACTGTTAGCAAGGCGATATATTTGTAATCCTCGGCACCGTCCTGCACCTGCACGCACTAAAAGACTGTGTTGATTGCATCGTCAAACGATGTGATAGTGTGGTTGTCCTCTCTCGGCACAAGTGTTGGATATATTGTTTTAAACTTATTTTTGCCATTCCGAGCATTGGTCTCCCAGACAATGCTTGGGCTTGCAGATGCAAAGCCCCATCCCAATGCTGCTCCCACGGCAGAATCCGTCGTAAAACTTGGCCGCTGATTGGATATATTGAGCTTTGGCACTTGGAAGTCCTCCGTCTGCCAATTCACGTAACAAAGTCGACACGATGTCGTGGCAACGGATTGCAATCGAATTTGACGTCCCAGATCCCGCGCGACACGAACCAGGTTGGGAGTCAACGTGAATGTACCAGTCGGTTTGTCACAAATTTGTGCAAGGGTTGGCAAATCTCTGCTGCGAACCAAGACCGATCGCATGCCAGGTGGCAATCCGGAGTGATTTTCCATAATTGTGTCGTCGGCGAGTCGTGGGAATCGTCGCAGGAATCCAATTTGCTTACGGTATTTGATATTCTCTGCTCCGAATCGGTAGGAACCGGCAACCTTGGAGTTGCCGTTGGAGTGTGATGCCAGCGCCCGCCTGAGCACGCTTCGATATAACTGCAGGAGGAAGGTTTGAATGGTTGCATTAATAAACATTCCACCGCTGACTTTGTGTTCGGCAGGTCCCAGGTACTCTACGTTAAACTTCTTCTCAGTCGCCGTAATGGGCGGATTGCTGTATATTTCGGGCCGATCCTTTACCCACGTGCCAGTGCTTCTGCTCCAATACACTGCGCCAGCATCCACCATACTTGGTTCAGGTTTATTTTGGCGAATTCGTTCCAACTTTGCGATGGCGCTCTCGATGCGATATCTCCACGGATGCTGGATAACGCCTTCTCTCAACTACCAGACCGCCCGCAACTCCAACGGATGAATGCGCTCGCTGGCTGTGCCGTTGGTTACAGTGCTGACATTGAATTCATCAAGCGGAATGACCGCTTTAGGGTTTAAACTTACGAGCGCCATGTGCAGTGCCATCACTGGAAGCGGCTGCGGGTCCGTCAGGGACCTGCCCGGAACCATGGCAATGGCACGCTCAAAGCTTTTGGGTTGGAATACAAGCCGCGTCTACAAAATTTGTAACACTCGGTTGGCCCGATCCGCGACAATACTTGCAAATGTGTGACTCAGAACTCTACGCATGGAGACGCCGGTATCCTCCATTTGCATCCAACTTGCTCCGGGGGATTTATCCATCATCCCAGCAATCACGCAAGAAGCATAACCCGGCGAAGCATTAAATTTGTTTAAGTAATTCACACACGGCAACCGAACCAGATGCTTCCAATCCGGCGATAGCTTGCGAACTGTGTTGGCCGGCAACCGAGCAAGCATCTCCCAGTCGTAGGGGCTCGCCTCCTCGGACGCCGCGGCATGGTTTAGCATTCCCATGAGAACGCTAGTCGTGTCTTCAAACCCAGCCATGTCTGCCACCACGATCGGCTTACCCACGCTTCTCTCATGCTTTGTCTCAAAGACCTGCGCCGTGAGGAACAGGTGTCCTCGAGAACTCGCGGGATTGAACAGTGTTGACGAAATTTCGTTGATTTGCTGTCGCACCTACTCAAGATCGCTAAGGAATGCAGTCACTTGGTCTGTTACTTCGTCTGGGTTCCCGCCAATTTCCCGGCCTCGATGAAATCGTGCATGCGCACTCACGGCGGATCGGATTGCTGTATCTGTACCAACACCTGACGATTCCACCGTGTTGTCCACCAAGGTCAAGATTTTGTAGTTGCCGTCTTTGTCCTGCAAGTTGTACCCAATCAGTTTGCCGCGCAACCGACTTGCTTCGTCGCTTAGATCGTTTTTGGCTAGGACAAGTTCGACTGCATCTAAAACCACAACGTACGTTCCTGGTTCCGTTATTTGTCCCCTTACAGCGTTTAACTAGGCAACAATAATCCGCGGTAGCATCCCTGGATCTGCTTTGTCGCTGCCCTGCAACGTGTGGGTCTTGCCAGTTCCCGAGTATCCGATTGCAAATACGCGCGCCGATCGTGGCTTATCCAACGATTTTAACGCGTTAGCAAATGGACGACACATGCCTGTGACTAACCCGGGCGGGTACAACTCACCGAGTTGCTCGACTGCGCCGGTCCACACCTGCTGGTTTGTTAAGCCTGGGCGCAAAAAGGCGCCGTTTGACAGCTGAATAATCTTGGGTACGGTGGCAATGGCCATCTGCAGCAACACACTTTGTTGCCGGTGGTCAGCTGCCAGTCTTTGGGCATCTGGTTTATGATCGCCGGCGTACTCGGTAATGGCAACGCGCCCACTTGGCTCTATCTCCGGGCTTATTACGTCGGGTGCCGCTCCGGTAAAGTCGAACGTCTCTCCCACTGGCTTACCCAAGAATGGGTCCTAGCCGTACAAAACCGTCAAGTCATCCATAAGTGTCTCCATACGTTTAGTTGCAGCGGGCGCAATGCAAGCAATATTTTCTGTAGTTATTAAGTTCTGGATTTCATCCAGCTTTATCTTGATGTCACCACGAAGCTCACCCTTCGTTGTGTACACTTCCTTCATGGTGTTTAGTTTGTAGACCTTGTCCAACGCTAAAATATGGACCAAATCGCGTCGGAACGCCACGCGGTTGAGCTTGTTGCCGGAGGCAACGAGCGTTCCACACGGATTGCGTGCTGATTCACCCTTCTGCGGCACGCGCACTGCGGCGTCGCCGTAATCTCCGGCCTTCTCGTATTCCTTGCCAAGCGGACGCAAAAACAGCTGTGGTGCACCCAACGACTCTAATAGCTCCGCTCGGGAGCGTTCAGCGGCCGATTCGCTCCGTCGGAAGGTGGCCTTGGGGCTACTGTCGCCAGACTTGTACGCGGATAGCATCTTTTGGACTCCAGAAGACACAAGGAATGGTTGTGTTAGCTATAGTGGGGGCAAGCTTGCCACCAGCCGATTGAACTTACCAAAGTCCTTGACTTGCGCCACCAGGTCGGACTCGGTGGTCTCCTTCGTCGATAGCAGAATTTTCGTCTCCTTCAATTGTGCCACCAATGCAGCAAACTCGGTGGTGCCTGTATCTTCCTCGGCTACATCGGCCATGGTCGTCTTGGATTCGTTTGAAATTTTCATGAACTCCTCCGGAAGCTTAACCAGGGAGTATGATGTTACAACCTGAAGCATCGTTTGGATGTTCTGCAGTCGCGATACTGCATCGGTATCATTCGACGATTGGTGCACATTCATCATGATGTTACCCACTTGATTGTAGTCCTGATAAGTTTCCAAATCTGTAGCCAGACCGGCGATAGCCCGCATAAAGACAACCAGTCTATGCGCCACAGCCTTCGATGGGACCATGCTAGCGGTCTGAACGTGCAAGCGCGCGCGTGTTGCTGCCGAGTGCATGGTGTAGCCCTTAGTCTTGAGCAAGCCAAAGATTCGTCTTGCATACATAAACATATTTTCGGACGCGTCACACGGTGGAACAACGGTTCCGCCCAACACTCGCTCTGCCTTGCGTGCGGCGGCCATGGCGTCTTTTTCGCCAATTTGGATGGCGTGAGTGTCGGTCTGTGCAAAAATGTTGTACACCTCGTCTCCAAGTGTCATGCGCGATGTAACAGGGACGGCTGGGCCGGACACGGATACGGGTGAAGCATCCATTGACCCGCTCACCGGGTCCATGCCTTCGGTTGACACTGCCGAGAGCGGCGCATCGGCACCAGCCCCAGACGCGGGCTACGCACGAGGTTGCAACGGCTTATCGCCTTGCCCGGACTGTAGCCCGGACAATGCGTCTGCGGGTGCAGCCATCTTCAATCAGAGTCAGACCTCGACTCCTCCCGTTTCGCTCCGAGGACCGCCAGCCGGTCCGCTCTTTCGTTGCCTGGATCCCCCGAATGCGCCTTCACCTTGACGAACTCAATGATCGGACCCACCCTTGGCGTGGGCTTGTCTCGCCTGCTCTCGTCTTCCCATAGGTTGGCGTAAATGCGTTTGATTAACTCGACGTGCGCGGGCGGCTTGCCGTCCTTGGACTTGACCCAGCCGTGGCGCTTCCAGCTGTGACACCACTCTGTCGCGCATGCAATCACAAACGTTGAATCCGTGTGGATTCGCACTCGTGACGCAAAGTGTTGCGGATGCCTCCGGGCGTACAGGATTGCCACATAAGCCGCCAGCAACTCAGCTCGCTGACTTGTCTAAGGTTGCGAATCTGGTACGGGCGCACCAATGTCGATTACGCGGTCGTGGCTAAAGACAACGCCGATCCCTGCCTTGGCACTCGGGGTTCCGTTGCTCCTGCACGAGCCATCGGTGTATATGTCCATAATCTTGGTTTGGAACGGCAGACGCGCGCCGCCGCGGTCTTCCGGCAATTCCACACGCAAGCGCTTCGACTAAGAGGAAGATGCAACCGATGACGCCTCGCTACCGGTGCCGTCTGCTTCTTGGCTGTCCTCTGCTCGACTTGGCGAGCGCCGCCGCTTGTCTCCGGCACTCGGCCCTTGCAAGAACGCTTCGCCCTCCGCCGCGTTCTTGACCTTGCGGAAGTCTGCTCCAGGGTATCCAACTACATATGACTTTGTATCGTCCCAAGTATCGAACACGCCCGTCTTGCGCCCGACACGGACTGCGTACATGTTTAGTGTGTGCGAACCATACCCGCGGTTGCGTGTCAAGCCGTGTCGCCCGGACTTTGGCCGACACCGAGTGCGTCCCTCGACCGACCTCACTTGGTCGAATCGTTTGGTCCTGTTGCAATGCTGAAAACTCAAGGCATGTCTTCGGTTCAGGTATTTTTTGCCCGTGTGCCGGCGCACCGCGTCAAGCCCATGTTTATGGCGAAGCGGCCTCGCGAGGACGACGTCGTGGAGGAGGGAATCGCCGGAGGAAGGTATCCCAAGCGTCGTCGCAAGGCCACTCAGACGTTTTATGAGACGCACTACCGCGAAGAGATGGAGAGGCATTTTGTTGGAGAGCACCTCCAGGACATCCGAAGGGCAGAACGACTCATACAGGTGGCCGAGCTGGCGCTCAGCAGTCCTCAGAAGATCCTCAAAGGGGATGGTAAGGCACACCCGCTGCTCCGGACGTTCGTGGCTCGGCACGGCTTCGTGGTGAAGGCAGAGACGGCAGCCGAATTTGCAACCGCGGCTGCCACCTTCCACAAAGATGCCAAGAAGGAATACTTCCACGCAGTTGAGGACGAGAACTTGGATGACGTTGTTGACGACGACGACGACGCAGAAGACAGCGCAAGCGAGCAGCTGAAGGAATTTGTAAAGAAGCACAAGTACAAGTTCAACGCAAGCACCTTTGGTTCCTTTGCCAATGTCCTCCACGAGTGCCGTGCTCTGGTGCGGGAAGAGCAGCTGCTCACGATTTGCGATTCGGAGGACGAGCGGTGTGCGGGGCCACCCGGCCCCAAGCTGCGGGCCTACGTGCGGGTGAATGGCATGGACATAAGTAAAGACACCATGGATGAGTTTGCGCCAATTGTGTGGGCTTTCCGCAGAATTGCAAAAGACGAGTACATCGCAGCCATGGCCGAGCCCGAGGATGGTGGCGCGGCTTTGGAAGATGACGAGGACGACGAGGACGAGGACGACGATGACGACGAGGAGAAGGATTGGGTGCCACAGGAGGAAGAAGAAGATGATGATGATGATGAGGACGACGAAGATTTGGTTGACGAGGATGAGGAGGACGACGAAGAGGAGGACGACGAAGAGGAGGACGACGAGGATGAGGAGGAGAACGAGGAGGAGAACGACGAAAATGAATTTGGCGAAGCCGAAGCCCAGGCAAAGCGGCACCATGGGGAGTCAATTGACGAAGCCATCGCAAACCTGCGGGAACTTGAGGATGCGGCGAACGCGGCCGGTAACGCGTGAACGTTTGCACAGCAGTGTCGCCAAATTTAATTTAGTCCAACCACTCAAGCACCAAAGGATCGCTTGTGATCATCTCGTCTCCGGCGTCCGACAGATCCCGTCGCGAGTCTCCAAAATAAAAGTAGTACGCTTCCAGCTTCATCCCACGCAAAGCTGGGAGGAGAGGCAGTCCCTGCCACCAGGCCGTGGAACGAATCACGCCACCACTGCGATAAATGCTGCACTTGGCCGTGCCGCTGTACGCGTCGAAGCAGTCAATCCACCGCATCTCTGCGCAAACAGACGCGAGAACGCTTGAGGGAACCGACTGGAGGCGACGCGCGAAGAGTACCGGAGGCATCGACAGCCGAATGGGGAGGAGGCAGGGGCACGTGCCGCCATCCGCAGTGGTCGCCTTGCCAGCCTGCGTCTCTTCGTCGAGATGGTGCGCGTACAGCTTCTGAGAGGACTGGCCACGATTCGCCAGGATAACGTTGCGGATGGCGTTCACCGCACGCTCTGACGTGAGCACACGGAGAGGAGCTTCCAGGGCCGCAACCTTAGGCTGATACAACACGCTGATGAGAGCGTAGGCCCGCACAGCGGCCTAGTTGTCCGAGAACGTCGCCAGGAGCGCCTCTAGCGTAGACAACGCTTCTGCGGGAGTCTTGTGCTTGGCGATTGTCTTGGACCGGGCCCATGCAACACATCGTGCGATTAGTTCCACGCCCGATCCCATGCCGTCGCGCTTGCCGGGCGCCTGGCCCTTCTTCTCTCGCACAACGCACATTCCCGCGGAGAGAGTTCGAGCGAGACGGAAGCACACTTCGCCAAGTGTGACGTCGGGACGATCTTCCTGGAGGCGCTCGCAGCAGCGCAGGGCGAGGAAGTACACAGCAGATCCGGCCTCGCCGCGAAAGTACGCGCCAATACGGTCTTGGCAGCTCGGTTTGCTGTCCATCATCTTGACCTCGTCTTCGCCGTCACTACTGTCTTCGCTGCTGGCCAGAGGTGGGAGGATCCCGCTCGACTCGAGCCGCGCGACGAGCTGCGTTGCTTCGGCGGCCGACTCGCGGACAATGCGTGCGACATCCGCTTTGCTGGCGACCATCGTTACGTCGGCCCGGGGGCGAGGAAGACCGCGGGCCTCGAGGACCGACCCCGTCTCGGGCGCATCGCGCAAGGCTCGAGGCTGTTCCAGCACAAGGACCGAAGCTGACGCCATCGAATCTTTCAGGTGATCGGAAACCCCACCGGCAGAGCACCGTTCCGCCCCGGCTTCAACGCATCATGGGCAATTTTGCGGGCAACCTCTTCTCGGCCAGTGTCAATACAAACTTTGCTTCGATGCTTAATGACACAACTGAATCAGTCAGGCAGCAGTGTGGCTCCGGCAACACGTCGTCCGGTGTTATCGACCAGGTTGAGATCAAAGTCAAAAACCTTGACTGCAGCAAAGGCAATGTTTGCGTGTTTGTGCAAACTGTGAACTAGAATATTCACTGCGTGCAAAATGCCACCCTTCAGTCCATCAGCACCATCATGGCCTGCCAGATTGCCGGGGCCAAAAATCTTGGGCTTGCAGGCGGCGCAAACGCTACCATTAATTACGGAAGTGTAAGTATCAACACCAATGCCGAGTTTTTGAAGTCAAAGATTTCTCAGGCAATCACGTAGCTTTGCGGCAACGGCAACGCCAGCACGTCCGAATTTAGCGACGTCGTCATGGACATGGGCAAGGTCAAGTGCCAGAACTTCTAGTTCTTGTCGCAGTCCACAAGCCTCGAAGTTGATTGCATGATGCGGGGGGCGGCCTCGGCCTACAACGACAACAAAAGTTTGCAGGGGTCAGGGAATACGACAAACAACCTGCTGGGCGGTTTGCCGAAGGGTGCGATGATTGCCATTATCGCGGTGGTAGCGGTGATAATAATTGGAGGCATCATCATGGGTGTACTGCACGCCGAGCACCACAAGAATCAGCAGCGCATTGCGGCCAAGTCGATACGAGACGGTAGCACTTCACACGGTGAAGCCGCGTGTCACGTAGCGGGAGCTCTCTCCCGGACCAAATTAGGACCGCAGGCGCTCCCGCGCGGCTGCGATCCCGACCGAATGCCCCTAAAGAAGATTGGTGTCGCGCAAATGGCAGTGCAAGCAACAGCAGACATGGCGCAGCAGGGAGGCGGAGTACCGACGCAAGCTCGCGTGCCCGTGCGCCCGGGCCAGACGGGCAAGATACCGCGACGTCCGGCCATGGTGCCAATCGTTACGCAGGTCAAGAGGGGATATTTTACGAACTGAGCACGTTTTTTTTTCAAATAATTACACATCCAGCAACGAATCTACATACTGGCCCACCTGGGCCATCTGCACACTCACCTCGGCCCGAAAGGCCAAGTCCGTTTGCATCCCGTCAGCCCCGAGGTACGCTCCAGCGTTCACGTTTGCCGCCGCATCTTCCGCCGGTTGCACGCCACAGGCGCCCGAAGCTAGCACGTAGGCGGCTGCGGTCTTCACTGCAACATTCGCACGCAACGGAGCGAACTCCTGCATGGCGTCCGAGTACGCCTGCGCTGCCTGCATAGAGGCGGCGACGGCCGAAGTCTCGAGTGCCTGCGCACGCGCCGTCGACGTCGCCGCCGCTTCGCTTTCGTCTGCAAGCGCCGCACGCGCCTGCTGCCTCTTTACCGCGTCGAGCGCGTCACGGTGCCGGCTCATGGCCTCTCGCTCCTTGTCGCGAAGCTCGCGGGCTCGGTCCTCGAGCATCTTTTGCGCCTCCACTCCTTGGCTGCGGCACGACCGCACGGTGCGAGCGAGTTCTTGCATCTCCGTCTCCAGCTTTGTGTTCTTTTGCTTCTCGTCTGCCAGTCGGCTTCGCAGAGCCGCAAGCTGCGCTTCCAGCCCCTCGGCCGTGGCAATCTCCGCCCGAAGCCGATTTGCTTCCCGCTTATGGCCTTCTGCTTCTGCGAGCGATGATACCATGGCGGCCTTAAGGTCCGAGTACGCCTTCTGGTGCGAGCGGTGCGCCGCCGCCTCGCCGGCCGCTCGCTCACTCTCCGCGACCCGCTGCAGCTGTTCTTGCGCAGATGCTTCGGCGGCGTGCACGCGGGACTCGGCCGCGGACAGGACTTCTTGGTGGGCACGGTCGGCCTCTGCAAGCGCAGTCTTGCTCTGCTTCTTGAGTTCGATCACTTCGTCCTGATGCCTCCGACGCATGGCCTCGAGAGCCTCCTCGGCTTTAGACGCCGCGTCTCCTCGCCGGCCCTCCTTGCTCAACACCATCTACGCAGCTCGCGCCCGGTCGGCGCTCCACTCCCGCTGCATGGCGTCCATCTCCCTCTCGTGCCGCTCGCGCTGATCTTCGTTGGCCTGCCGCAGCGCCACTTCAGCCTGTCGGAAGCGGCGGTACGACCTCTCTGTAGCCTCGCGGCTTGCTTTACGGGTTGCGGCAATCTCTGCATGGTGCGCGGCCTTGGCCCGAGCGGCTGCCTCTTCTAAGAACGCCTGCGAGTCGGGTTCGGTCTTCTTCTCGGTCTCGAGCTTCGAAAGCCGTACGTGAGAAGCTTTAGCGTCCTCCTCGGCCTTGGAAGCTCGCGCTTCGGCGCGTCGAAGCGCTGCCGACATGGTGTCGAGACCAGCGGCCAGTGCATTGTTGTATCCGTACATCGTCTCGCTTGCGTTCTCATGCTGCTTCAAGCGGTGTTGCGCGTGAAGCCACATCTGAATCAGGTCTGTGTGCGACGCCTTCTCCGCGATCTCTTCTGCGCTCACGTCAACAGGGATCTGTTCCCGAAGGGCTTCACACTCTCCCCTCGCACACCGCTCGTCAATGGTTGCCGAAGACCTCTCTCGAAGAGCCTGCGAGTATTGCAACTGCGCCTCCTCCGCCCCTCGGCTGACCTCCTCAATGTCACTCTGTGCAACCCCCGGTTCGGAGGCCGACCCAGTTGCAGCCTCTTCTGGATCGTCTCCGTACGCTTGCGCATACGCCGCCGCGGCAAAGTCGAACGAGTCATCCGGCATCGGCGACGACGTTATGGCCTTGGCGCGAAGATCCCGCACCCTCGCCTCCTGTTCCAGGGCCTTGGCGCGGCACTCCGTCAAACGGGCTTGGACCTGTTGCAGTCTGGACTGCGCGCCGGCATGCCTGGCCTCGGCTCTCTGCAGCTAAAGTCGCATCTCCTCCGCGCGCAGCCGTTGCTGGGCGGCGTCGGTTCGCGCGAGGGCCGAACCTCCAATCTCGGCGGCAGCATCGCGGGCTGCCCCGCTGTCTGCGTGAAGCAGCAACGCGCGAAGATGGTCGCTGGCAGCCACGGATTGAGCGTGATCGGACCTTGCCTTCCGCAGCGCTTCGTTGGCTTCCCGCAACTCGTCCGTCCTGGCGTCGAGGTGCTGTCGAGCCTAGAGGCTGTCGGCACGGCTCGCCTGAGCCACATCGGCAGAAGCCCTCGCCTTTGACAATGCCAAATCGCGTTCCTTCCGAAGCTTCTGCGCCAAAGTTTGCGCCTTGGATGACGCGCCACGGATGTCCTAAAACTCGGAAGCAGCCGCGTCGCCAGCCGCCGACAGCGACACCTGCGCAGCCCTGGCTTGGTTGGCGCGCACTGAGCTGGCGTCTCTCGTAGCAGTTGCCCGGCTGAGAGCCGAGTCGAATCCGTTTGCTTGCGCGCGAGCGTCCGCAGCCATCTCCCTGCAGTTGTCGACGTCTATGTCATCGTAATCTCCCGCGTCGGCTGCCATGGCCACATCGTCCGCCCGAGTTGCCAACTCATACGCTGTTGCTGCAGCTTCGGCCGCTCGGCCTTCGATTGACTCGACCTCGGCCGCCCAGCGCCCGTGCTCGCTCTCATAGTGCATGGCCTGGGCTCGCACGGTGTCTGCCAGCGCATACGCCCGGGCCGCAGCACGCGACAGCGTCTCCATCGCTTGCTCGGCTCCCTCCAGGGCCTCGGGCGTGGCGCCGTACGCGCCGGCAGACACGCGGGCGACTGCCTCGGGGTCGGACGGAGACGAAGATGGTGCCCAGGTAGGCTGACGGCTGGTGTCCATGCGAGCAGCAGCAAGGGCCAGATCGTGGTCCGCCTTGGCCGACGTCGCCGCCTGGGTCAGGCGTTTGACCACGTCGTCTCCGCTTGTCCGAGCATGATCAAACACCGCCTGCAGGGCCTTGGAGTGGCTTACCCCGCGAACGCGATCCATCTCGGCGTCGTGGTCGTCCTGCCGGCGCCGAAGCTGCTCCTTGTGCGACTTGACCAGTGCCTCCATCTGCTGCGCGTTACTCTCCTCCGCCTCATGAAGCTTGGACCGGATCGCCGACACGGCCTCCTCTGCCTCCTTCTATGCGGCTGCCAAGCGCTCGTCGTACTCCCTCCCCGCCCGGCGAAGACGCTACTCGCTCTCCTTCCGCTCCTGAGCCAGCTGCCTACTCGCTTCCAATAGCTGGCCGCGCATCCCCTCGACTTGCTATTCGGCGGCGTTACGCGCCGCCTCGACGTCTTGCTGAGCGGCTCGCAGTGACAAGATCTCGTCCTGGTGCTGCTGCAGAGCCTATCGCAAGCTCTCTATCTCCTACTGCGCGGGCGCGAGACGGTCCTTCATGGCTCTCTGCGCCTCGGACAGAGCCTTGCGAAGGGCAAGCGCCTGCTACTGTGCCGCCTGCGTCTCCTTGGCAATTTGCTCGCGAAGCTTCCTTGCCTCGCCGCCGGACTCCTGGGCTTGCTCCTTGTACGCCTGTAGCTGCCGCGCCATCTCCTCTGACATGCGAATCTTCTCCTGCGCGCACTGCGTGCGGACGCGGTCCGTCTCGTCCTTGGTTGCCATCATGACGCGCTCGAGCCCCTCTGCCTTTTGCAGCTCCTGCTAGAGCCGAGCCTGCTGCTCCTTGAACCCGGCCTATGCCCTCTCGGCGTCCGCGTGTGCCTTCTCGGCATCGTTCTCGGCGGCCTCGAGCCTTTGCTGCAGCATGGCAACCTTGGTCTTGACGCGTGCGTCGCAGTCAGACTCGGCCTTGGTGTACAGCTGGAAGTGGGCCTGTCCCTGCTCCTGCGCTCGCTGCACTTCTTGCTCCAGCTCCCGGAGCTGATCGCGGAGGGCCTCCCGCGACGCCTCGATTGCGGCGTAGGCCCCCTGGCTCTGTCTATACTGCGCCGCCAGCCGGTCTCGTTCTGCCTGCGCGTCGCGGTATTCCCGCTGCATGGTCTGGATGATGGCTGCATCTTTTGCCCGGGCCTCGTCGATCAAGACTCTCGTGTCCGCTTCGTTCTGTCGCTGCAGACTTGCAATCTAATCTTCAAGATCTTGCCGCTCCTTGTCGTGGTCGGTCTGCGTCTCGGCAAACTCTTGCTGCGCGTCGTCGGCAATCGTCTCGGCGCGCGTCACCCGCTCCGCCAGCTCGCGATTCTTGCTCTCGAGGCCGCGCACCAGCGACGCCACTCGCGCCTCGGCCTTCGCACGAAGCTTCTCGAGCAGCTGGTTCGTTGCCTGCGCCATCTGCGTGCGGTTTGCCTCGACTGCCTGCTCCGCATGGGCGGCTCGCAAGTTAGCTTCGCTCACCTGACGCTGGGCCCGGTCGTACTGTTCCCGCAGCTACTCGACTTGCATCCGAAGGCGGTCGTGCTGTTGCCGCAGAGCCCGTGTGTCTTCGTTGTGCTTTTGCTGCATGTGCGCATCGTCATACAACCTCATAGAGGCGTCGTCTGCTCGGGCCCGCATCACCCGGGCACCGGCGGTTGCCGCCAGTGCCCCTGCCGTCTGCTGCGCCTCGGTTCTCTGCGCTTGCATCGTCTGCATCTGTGCCTGCATCTGGCGCAGGGTCTCCGAGTACTGGCCAAGCATGGCTTTGGTTCGGGCGGCTTCTTGCTGGGCCTGCCGCTGCTACATGGCGGCCTGCTGCCCTGCAAGGATGGCAGCGGTTGGGTTCACAGGCGCTGGGTCGATGGGTGCCGAAGCCGGCGCTGCCATAGGGAGCGGGGCTGCAGTTGCCGCTGGTGCGGCGGGCGCCGGAGTTGCGTCGGGAGCGCCGGCGATTGCCGTCTCAGGAAGTCCAAGCATGGCAAGGTCGGACGCGAACGCTCCGGCCTCTGCCGTTGCGGCGACATCATCCAGGCGGTCGCCTTCGTCGTCGGACAGGTCAGCGACCTTGGTATCTTGCTCGGCGCTGTCATCGTCGCTGCTCCCTTCGAGGTGATTGGCCACGATCACCCACCAGTGCTTCTTGCCGGGTCCACTCGATTCTGCCATGACGGCGCGATTTTCGGAGCGTGCCCGCGACCCAAGCGACGTCGGGCAAGAAGACTTTGGCCGAGCTCGGGCTCGGGTTGGTCTCCCAACGAAATCATGGGCGGGCTCTGTTGCAGAAGCCGCGAGCCGGACCAGCAACCCGAGCCAAACGAAGTAATCCATGGCGTCCATCCGGACGGCATGGTGGATCCGCCGTACAGCTGCCACGAAGACTGCTGCGCCCCGGCGACGGACGGCTTCTTCTTGGCGTTCTGCTGCACCGCGCGCACGCCGCAGTTCCGGCAAACACACCACCGCCTGTTCATGGGACTGACCGCCATGAACTGCCTGAACCCACTCGATGTTAATAAATACCTCAACGTCCTCCTCCCCAAGATCGTTGAGCTCGAGAGGGAGTGCCGCCGCGTCACCTGCCTACACAATTTGCTCGGCTGGTCTCACACGGTGCTCGCCATTCTGATTCCGTTTACGGTTGCGCTGATGATCAACTACAACGTTGACCAGGTCACCAACAACACAGTCGTGCAGGCGACGACGGCGGTGTCTGCGCTTCTGCTTGCTGGTACGGGCACCATCCGCCCCATCACGGAACCACTGGTTCGCTGCGTGAACGCTATTGACCGCGAAGTCACCGACTTTGCCAACCTGAGCAAGGACTTCTCGCGGTACATGGCGAACCACTACGGAAGGTTCCGATGGCCCCGCGCGCTCCGCCGTCTCATCGTCAAGATACAGACACTGGTCAACGAGTTCAACAAGTCAACAGTGGAGGCGCGGTACGCGCAGGCGTCGAAGCCTAACGTGCCCAAGCTTAAGCAGTCTGAACTTAAGCAGGAGCTGCAATCCTAGCCAGAGCCGTACCCAAGTAGTGCCGTACGAACCACGAGCCCTCCTCAGGAAGCCCCACTGGTCGCCCACCTCTCCGAGAGTTCGGACGACGAAGCTGGCAAGATTGCGCGCCGAGCGGCAGCTCTTCAGCGATCCGCGGGCGCAGCCCAGGCAACGGTTCCCTTGGGACCGAAGCCCACAATGTATTTTGACGACGAAGATGCCGAGATGGTCGTGCAGCATTCGCGTCGCGCCGCCACGGCACCGCAGGATTCCACTTCGTCGGCCTCGTCACCCATTCGAGACGCCCGATCGCAGCGCAACCGGTGGGCAAATCGTCAAAACAGCGTTCCGGTAGTCTCCGCCGCAGGACGGCGATTGGTATCCATCACAGTGCCGCCGGCGTCCGCTCCGGTGACGCGTGAGTGGGGCGGCGAAGCGGCGTTATCGTATCGAGTGCGCATGGCCGCTGTCCCCGCCGCCGAAGAGCCCAGATCGGAACCACAGGGTTCCGTGGAAGGCGTAAGCCATATAGGTTACGAAGTGGCGTCCGACAGCGGGGAGATCGATGACAATAATAACGAGAACCAGGAAGACGGAGGACCGGACGGCGGTGCCCGGGCCCGTGTCGACATGAGCGGACAATCGATGGTCGAAGTTGAAGAGGATGGTGCGCACACGGTAGACACCAATGGCGGAAGCCAAATATGACCGGCCCGGATTCCGACCGGCCGACCTTGGCATCGTGCAGTGCGAGATGCCGTCGCTCCCAGCTGCCGTCAAAGACCGCGCAGACGGAGCCGATCCCGACGACCCCAGGCGGTACGGTGTACCGGTGCGCGGGCCGCCGTCCGAGCTGCACGCGGATTCTGCGCTGAAGCACAGGTCCGAGCACACGAGTCTAGAGATTTTGCGAGCCGTCAGCGACGCCCAAGGCATGGCCGGCCACACAATCGACAGCTACAACGCCATGCTCTCCTTGGTTGCCGAGGACGTCAGGAACTCGCAGCGGTCCACAATTCATGGGGAATCGCAGGAGCACGGCCTTAAATGCACTCTCAGCTTCATGAATCCGACAATCAGCGCTCCGCACGCGCCCGACCCCCTGATGCCGTCGCAGTACGCCCCGTTGCGGCCGCACGAAGCCAAGCTGGGGGAGAAGCAGTACTCGACGGGTCTGTACGTGGACGTGCTCCGGACCGTCATCGACCTGGGGTCAGGTCGCCTGCTCAAGTCGCTGCCCCCCACCATGTACCGGCGGGTGCATCTCGGCGACTTCCCCTGCATGATGCACTCGAGAATGTGCTGGCAGACGAACGATCCATGGATTGACGGCACAACCAAAGGAGACCCGGGAGGATACTTTATCGTGGGCAAATCTCGCGTGATCGTGCCCGTGGACAACCTGCGGTCACAGTACACTCACGTCTTCCCGGGAGGCAAAGATAACCTCCGGTACATCCTGGAGATGCGGCCGATTCATTACGGAAGCTTCCGCAGCACGAGCACCAGCTGGATGCGCATGATGAGCAACTCACTCATCTCCTTCAAGCCCCCGTTCCACAACCTCGGCGAGGTTCCGCTCTTTGGCATGTTCCGTGTGCTGGGAGTCGAGACGGTTGACCAGGCAGTCCGCATGATCGCCAGCGCAGGGATGCTGCGCGGCAAGGAGCCAATTCCGCAGCACCACCCCTGGTACGATCGGGCGCACATGGACCGCATCAAGTGGCTTCTGGTGCACGAGCGCGGACAGTCCAAGTTTAACCTGCCGGCCGCGCAGAAGAGCGAGAAGGAGATTCCTAACTTTGAGGGGTGGACGAGAGACGACGTCCTCGACTGGGTCGCGCGCATGACCGACGAGACGTTCCGCGACAAGGACCATTACGATCGCGTCTTCTCGTTCCAGGACATCATCAACTCGGAGCTCTTCCCCAACATCTCGAGGGCCAGCTTTGACCACGCTCTCATGCTCAAGGCGCAGTTCCTCGCCTTCCAGACCTGGCTGCTGCTCCAGGTCAGCCGCGGACCCAAGGTGTGCCCCGCCAACCACCGCGACGACTTTGCCGGCAAGCAGGCGCAGACGCCCGGCTTCCGACTCGGCACTCGGCTGTCGCAGCTCATCAAGCACACGTGCACCGAGGCGAACAAAAAGATTGCGTCGGAACTCGATAAAGGATTCGAACCAAATCCGTTTGAGATTCTCAGGACGTGCCAGTTCACCGCCAACATCCACAAGGCCATGACGAGCGGGAACTTCTCGGCCTCACAGCAGAAGCAGGCACAGACCGGACGAGACGCGACCGAGCTTTTAAATACTCACAACCGGGTGGTGCTTCTGCGAGACGTCGGCAAGGGCAAGAAGGATACGCCGAAGCAAAACAAGACCATCTAGCAGAGGCTGCCCGACGCCAACCAGTCGGGGTACGCCTGCATGGTCAACACCCCCGACTCGGAGATGGCGGGACTTGTGCACCAAAAGGCCTGGGCCGCGACGTACTGCGAGGGAGTGGCCACGGAAGCGCTGTACCGGAGCTGCATGGCCTTTGCTCCCGAGTTTCGTTGCGATCGCGTGGTGCCCGCAGGCGGCATCGCTCGAGACGACGACGGCAATCTTGTCGAAGCCTTCGCGGGGCCCGGGTGGGAGAACGACCACACGCACGACCGGCGAGTAATGCGCGCGCTGGTCCGAGCGGCGCGGTACCAAGCGAAGGTAGCGGCAAAGCTCGGTATCAAGGATCCCGACCCCGCGGCGGCGTTGCACTGGGTCTTTGTGAACGGAAGCCCGATCGGGTTTGCGGAACGTCCCCTGGACTTGGCAACGCAGCTGCGTGAGCTTCGCGTCGGTTCCATGCTGCACCGGCAGGCCAGCGTGGCGCTCGAGCCGACGCGACGCTCGCTGCACATCATGGGCGAGCCGGGCGGCGCGCGGCGGTTGCTCCTGCGCACGGGCGCTCTGGGCTTTGAGGAGTGCACCCGACTGGCTCAGAACGTGCTACGGAACCCCGGGATCCCGGACACGATGCGCCTAGGCGCCCTGCTAGACGCGGGCGTGCTTGAGTACGTGTGTCCGCTGGAGGAGCGCAACATCAGTGTGCGACCTTTGGCCTTCAAGACGCCGGCCGAGTAGGAAGTGCACTTCCCTCCGCCTTACTCTCACTGCGAGATCCACCCGCTCGCTCACGTGTCGGACATCATCGCAGCCATTGCAGCTGTGAATGAGGCGCAGTGCAACCGGGCGACCTTCTCGTCGAACATCTACCGAGCACTGGTCGAGCTACTGCGGGAGATGTACACGCCGACCTCGGGCATGGGACAGATGACAACGCAGCGAAGAATGGTCACGACGTTTGGGCTCCGAGAGCTGGGGCTCGAGACGATAGGGTCTGGCTGCAATGTTCCCCACGCCGTCATGGGCCGCGGAGTCAACCAGGAAGATTCGCTTGAGATCAACAGGATGGCCGTCGAGTTTGGCTTTGGCGCCCTGGTAGTGAGGACGACGTACACCAAGACCGCAACAAGCTTCCGGGCCGGCGCGGCCAACGGCTAGGTTCTTGGGGAGTTCTTTGGCATTGCCCCACACGGGACCCTCGGGCGGAAGGACGCAGACACGTCGGCGCTGGAAGAGGACGGGTTGCCCGTGCCTGGGCGCGTTGTTACGAGGAATCACGTGCTTATAGGGTGCCTGGGCCCCGCGCAGAACGACGAGGCGGCAGCGAGAGGACAAACGCAGTTGCAGGACTTGAGCGTGGTGCCCCGTCAGGCCTCCGAGGGCGTTGCTCGCGTGGAGCGAGTGATGCTGCAGACACTGGATCGGTACACGAAGCGAGCCGTGGTGGTGATTGCCGAGTACCGGTGCCCCGTCCCCGGTGACAAGTTTTCGAGTTTGTTTGGGCAGAAGGGCGTCGCCGCTCGACTGACCCGACCGGAAGACATGCCGTTCCGCGCCGACGGCAGCATGCCTGGGTTTGTCATGGGACAGCACGGCTTCCATTCGAGGAAGACGATGAACCAGCTCAAGAGCACGACCGCCGGAGTCGTGGCGGCCTACGCCGGCCGGCCCGTCGACTTGACTTCGTTTGGGTCAACCACTATTGACGATCTTCGCGGGTACCTCCGCCAGACGGGCCGCCGGGACGTCGTGACGCCCATGTTCAACGGGGCACGAGGCACACGGTTCACCAACGAGGTCTTTATGGGGATCGAGACGATGGGTCGTCTCAAGCAGCAGCTCCGCGACAAGAGGTCGTCTCGTCAGCGAGGTGCACCCAATCCCGTGACTTTGCAGCCCCCGCAGGGACGCAACCGCGGCGGTGGCATGAAGATTGGCAGGATGGAGGTCGACGGGATCCTCGGACACGGCGCCGAGGCAACGCTGCGCATCGATCGGCATTATTTAAATTCGGATCGCCTGGACGCTGTGGTGTGCGCCAAGTGCGGCCGCTTCGCCGATCCCAACGCGTCTACCATGCTTCGTCGAACCGGGCCGAGACGAGCGGCCTTCTGCCGACCCTGCGGAACCGACGCGCACCTTGTCAATGTCCGCTCGTTCTTCTCGCTACGAAGGGTGCAGGCGATGCTGGAAGGAGGATTGATGAGCATGCGATTGCAGGTGGACACGGACGACACGGTGGATGAGGACGCGACTGCAGCTCCCTTTGTCGCGAAGCACTGCCCTGTGCGGAAGGGGGATGGCAAGAAGGCACTGTAGCGGATGATCCGGGCCGGTGGTGCGTTGCCTCCGGCACTTCGGGACGACGTCGGTGAGCGTCCCAGCAAGCGGTCGCGATGGGACGACGAGGTCGGTAGGATGACGGCGCCACCGTCCTTTGTACCAGGGCGGGCAGGCCAGGAGGAACCTGATATTTTGCTGCCTTAGGCCCCCGACCCCAGCGAGTTTGCGGGTGCCGCGGCGGATGGAGATTTGGACTTGGATGCCATGGCGATGGAGCTCGAGATGGGAGGTGCTGAAGGGGCGCTGCACGGGACGGGGCAATACCATCCGGACGACGAAGGGAACTTGACCGAAGTGTTGCGATAAACACAGTAACGATTACACATATTTTACAGAAACACCACTATGTGCAACCGTTGCAGGGCATCGCGTCGCGCTAAAACGCCAGAAAAATCGCATAATGAAGACAAAGAGGAAGTTCACGCGGAACAAACCTCAACAACACAAGATTCGTCGGCGTGGTACCCTCTGATGGCGGCGGCACTTGGTGGATTCTTGGTGGCAGTCATTTTGATTGTAGTTGGAATGTCAATGCGTGGACCGGTCGTGATGCGGTACAGTGTCAAGTCTTCTTCCCTCGCAACACCACAATCGCCCGCTCCATGATCTCTCCGCACTTGACATGCCCACAGTACTTTGCCAGTTGAGCCCATCGCTCAGCTTCTCCAACTGTAAGCAATCAAATATGTTTCGGTGGCATGATTGGAATGCGGTATAGGTGACACCACAACTAGAGTGGTGCCGGAGACCGTCTCTGAGTTCCGGCTTGCGTAGGGAGAACTCGGGCCGCCACAAACCAAGAGATGTGCCCTCGAAAAGCATGAGCGGCATCTTTGGAATGTTTGCAAAAAGCAGGGTAGTAGTGGATCCCGTGGGAAGCGTCGTCACGTTGGAAGCATCCAGAGACCGGCGGACTGCGTCGGCTGACATGGATCTCATGGGCGTGGGCCCGCAGGAGGCCCACCTTGCAGGCAGCGTTGTGGAGTCCGGAGACGAACCCGTCATCAGCAAGCCCGTTGGCGATGATGACGAAGGCGTTGCGACCGAAGAAGATGCAGGCGCCGTGAAGACCGAGCCGGAGCTGAAGCTGTCGGACGGGACCGTGGGCAACGTACAAGCGTGGAAAGATCGCACGGACGTGGAAGCTCCTGAATGGTGGAAGCTTCGGAATCCGGACTGGGCGGGCAAGCTGCCTTGGTTAGAGGACAACGGGACGCTTCGGAACTTTACGGGGTGCAAATGGGGTCAGATTCCCGACGACTGGGTTTTGACAAACCTCAGCTGGATGCTGCTGCCTCTGAGAGATGAGCAGCTGATGCTTGCACAGGTCCGGATTGGAGCAATGGGAGACCGCAAGATACGCATTCTTCTCCCCCGCCACATTTACACTCCCTGGATCCAGAACATGTTGCGGCTGAGTGTCATCTGGCCACGCGAAGTGTACATGTCGCTTGGAATGACACTTTGATTGCAATTTACGAAGATACTCCAGTCGATCCAAATCCCCCTTCCCCCCTCTCGGTTCCAAACGTTGCAGCAATTGTTTTTATCTGTTGTACGGGAGGCGAAGCGATTCGCTCCAAGATGAGTTGCGCAATCCTGTCGCCTGCCTTACTGAGAAGGTCCACTTCCCGTTGTTAATGAGCAGCACATGGACGGTCCCGCGGTAGTCGGCATCAATTACGCCGGCTCCGACATCAACTGCATGCTTCCACGCCAGGCTCGACCGTGGCGCAACCCTACCGTAGCATCCAGACGGCATCACTATTCGCAATCCGGTGCTCACGAGCAAGCGTTCACCTGGGGGAATCTTGTAATCTTTGCCTGCAGACAAGTCGTACCCGGCCGACTCCTCGGTCTGCCTGCGTGGCAATCGCGCACCCTCTTCCTTCAATTCAACAAGGAGCATCTTTGACAAGTCTTTGGCAGTGGCAGCCATGGGTATCTTGCAACCAAATATGCACGAGATATGTCAAGCATGGAGACGAGACCAATGTCCACGATTCTCGGACATCTGAAGTGGTCGTGACACAAAACCCAGTAAGATAAATTCATCAGCAAAGGGTTGAATTTATTCGAATTACGTGTGTATCAATCATTCTAACTCATAGTCTCCCGTAAACTGATTAAAGGCGACACCAGCGCGAGCGGGTCAATCAAAGTTCCACTACGGTCAGACATTATGGATTCAACCAGTATTCCCATCGCGGCGTCCGTCAAAGGTTCATCACCCTTTGCCGGCGCGCACGGCGCATGCACGCCAAGGTCGCGAGTGTACACGCAAATCAACGGTACTTCTGCCAAGAACGCCATCTCGGCAAATCCTCGGAGCGTCTCGCGTCGATCACTGACACTCGTTACCCCAGATTCTCCCTCCAAGCACATTGTGGGATCCATCTCCAGAGTATTCAACCGAGTAATGTCAATGGAATTATCGTCGTCATCGTTTGCAATGATCACGGTACCCGGGGACAAATCTTTTGCGCGTGCCAGCGACCATTTGTAAGCTTCATTTAGCCGGAAGATGGTCTTCCAGCTCGAGACCGCGTCCCACGGAATCCATGAGTAGTAATGGCACGCGGGGAGAGGTTCCATGAGTAGCTTTGATGTGGCGCCGAGCCAAGCATCCTGACCGACGCAATGTCCGGCGCTGTCCCGCGCGCCCGTGCAAAATGAGCCGGCGGCCGGTCCGGTTCCGCGAAGCGAAAGGTGTGTTCGTCGCGTTTTGCGTCGCGTGCGGCCTTTTGCTCATGTCTGTGCTTGCGCTGGCCCTTGTGGGCCATCGAATGCAAGAGTACCACTCCTTCCATCCCCTTCGCGCCAAAGCCACGCCCACCGACGAAGGCGGAGACGGAATCAGCCTCATGGCCAAGAGTCTGCCACACAAAGAGGATGTGTGGATCAAAACGGAAGATGGGCTACGGCTGAACGCGTGGTACGTTCCGGCGCCGCCAGAAGGAACACTTGTGATTCGTGAGACAGATACGCTGAAGCGGCTGCGACGACGGGAGTCAGTGGCCGAAGGGGACAAGCACGCCGACGATGATCCGCACGACTTGGGGGGCGGAGCGTACCCGTCGTCGTTTGACGAGCTTAGACTGACAACGGCCAAAAAGCCAAAAGGGGTGCTTATGGTGTACTTCCACGGCAATAGCGGTAATCTAACTATGTACGAGATCAACATTCTCAACTGGTTGCGCGAGGGCTACGACATTTTAATGCCCGACTACCGCGGATTCGGGCTCTCGGATGGCAGCCCAACCTTTGCCGGAATCCTCAAGGACGCCGAAGCCACAATGCAACGCGCGTCTGACATGGTGGGCGGCGACATGTCCAAGGTCGTCGTGGTGGGCTTCTCCATGGGCTCCGCCGCTGCCATGCACTCGGCCCAGCTGTACGACAGCCTCGGCCTGGGCGCCTGCGTGATCGAGGCGGGGTTCCTCAACATGCAAAGCGCGGCACTGCACCTGATTCCCGGTGTCGCTCCCCTTGCTAGCATCTTGTCCCCGTCCCTCGACAATGGCGCAGCCGCACGCTTTGTTCATTCGACACCCCTCGCCGTGGTGCACACACAAGAGGACAGCACTACCGCCATCGCTGACGCCTCGGCGCTGTACAAGGCCGCGGCGACTCCGACGAAGCACTTCTTTGTCAGCACCGGAGTGGCGCACACTGCCATCCACTCCGGCAACCGAGTCAAAAAATGGGTTGACGTACACCGACGGCGCGCAGCTCCTGCCGCACGCTCGGTCCTCGAGTCACCCCCTGTTGTATTGGATTTGTAAATGATGAGTTTATTACGAGAACGAGGACGATGACGAGGAAGACGAATTTTATTGAAACCATGAGTTATTTGAGATATTCAACATGAGAGAACGCTACACGCGATTTGGTCCAGGAACGTGTCAATGCCCTCCTCGCCGTTTGTACCGCTCAGCGCAATACACTTCCTCACCAAGATTCCAACCATCATGGCCATCTTGAGGAGCAGCTTCGGTTGTGGCAGCTTTGACTGCAACACAAGCACGTGTTTGAGAGACGAAGCATCGAGAAAAAATACCCGTACACCTAACTTTTCGCACACATCACTGCCATTCTAGAAGCTAATGCGCTCCAAAGTTGCGCAACTTAGCATAGAACGAACAAAATGCATCACCCTTCCAAGCGCAAGCTCGTCTGCATGAAGTAAATGGCGGGGAGTTTGCAGCTGGCGTTTTGAGAACGACGGCGTTGACCGCAACCTTCTCATTGTGTAGCCACTGGTCGCGGCAAGGCCGCAGGTGTCTGGGATAGTACACGCATGCAATCCAAATAGGGGTATGCTGGTGCGCTCAAGCAGGTAGAGCATCTGGTTGGACGCCATTTGAAGTGTGAGGCAACGTCATATGCGCACGCCGAACAATGTTTTTGCCAAACCATACATAACAAAACAAATGGAAGGCGAGCACATTGCTGATGTCGGCCACCATTGTCAACACCGAGGCAAAGGGCAATGCGATACTGCTGCTGACTGCTGTTGGATTGACAATGTGGTGCTGACACGACTGACCCGTTGCGAGTGAGGCTCGAACGCATCCAGTCAATGTAACTCGTCCGCCTCGAGCTGATTGGCGATGTCCTGGCGCCGGGCGCGCACGGGTGGGATAGTATGTGCGTGCTGCGCCAAGAATTCGTTGATGCTCTCCAATTGAGAGTCTTCGCGGCTATCGAAGGGGCGCTCATCATCATTAAAAACTGCGTCACGTGGACCCACTGCCACAAATGCACCGTGCCGGATATGGTACTCGTCACACAAGAGCTTGGTTGTTGGATTTGACCACGCCCTGCGATTGGCACCCGTCGCACTCGAGTGCAAATCCTTGCGAGCCAGGGTGTTGGGCAAGAACGCTTGCCCTGGCCTGCCCAGTTCCTCTTACCGCGGCCTAACCGTCCGAGACCACGAGTCCGGATTGCGTCGTGGCATCCGCACCGGTGGCACGCGGCAACAGGACCCGGACGCCGGCGTACGCGGTTGGCAGGTCTCGCTCCGACAAACCTTCTTGATCGCCTGCCGACACGAGAATGCCCTCTGGGTCTTTGCCGTTTGACTCGACAATGATACGCCGGGCGTGCAGGGTATCGACGCGGTTCCGGTATAGGAATGCGACCACTTGCAGGACCAGCATGACAAACACCAAAACGGACATGACAATGGTGGCAACTTCGTAACGCCGTACCCTTTGCGCAAGGCCGAGTGGAGTGTCCATCAGAGACTGGTGTTGGTTTCGTGGTGGGCGTGTCGTCCTCTTGCCTTTGGAAGAATCACCCGGAGGAATATCTTAATCTTCACGCCTCGCGGATGCTCCTGCCCATCTCCCAACACAATCTTGTGCACAATCGGCGGAGCTCCGTCGAGGATTTGCTGGAGTCGGGTCCGCAGCAAATCGCGACCAAAAGATCCGGATGGTGTCTTCACGTCGTTCCCCTCGCCCTCGGCTGCAGCTGCCGCAACGCGCGCCGATAACCGACGCGGATCCACTGCCTGCAAGTACCCGCCGTCCCAACGAAGCTGATACACGTCGTTGATAAAAAGGTCCGTAAGCACAACCCGCCGTGGAGGATACTGCCGTCGTGAGATTGGTTCGATCTTCCGACGAATGCTGGCGGCCAGGAATGCACGCAGCCGGGGGTCCGCGGGCTCGGCGACAAGATTGGTTCCGAGCACGTCTTCAAGTGTGAATGGGAAGACTGGCGAACTGACTCCAACGACAAAGCCCACCCGTCCTCGTTTGTTCCGCAGACTTTCAATGGTTTGCATGCGCAACAGACTATTGGGGCGGTCTGCGCGGGCACGCAGAAGTTGCATGCACGGCACGATTAAGTTCCCCTGCTCCGCCACTCGGCCAAACAACAATAAAGAAGATACGGGCGAGTTGGTGGGTTGTCGCAGCACAAGCAGCCGCTTTAGAGCTACGCCGAGGCCTCCGAACGGCACTGCGCTAGACGTTTTAGACGGAAGACATTGTTGCAAGAATGCCATCTCGGCTTTGTCCAAGTCACTCATGCCTGCATTGATCGATCAGTCCAACTTTGATTTCAAACTCACACCCTTCTACGGATCGATCAAGAGTCGCTTCTTGATCTGTCCGTGACTGTCGAATACGCTCGTCTTTGAGCGACGCGCGGCGTCTTTGTCCAAGATTCCTCGGAAGGCTGGCGGCGCTCCTTCCATTCCCATACCATAGTGGAGCGCATCAATGAGCTCCTAATACCCAGGGTCGTCTCTCTCCTTTTCTGCCCGCTCCCGCTTCTCGCGCTCCCGGTCCGCCGCCTGCTCAAATCCGGTTGCCGTCTGAACGTCTCCCGACCGCCGTGCTTCCCGCTCCAGCTTCGCCTCGGCCTGCTTTGAGGCTTCCGTTTTCCTCCGCGCCTCGCGGGCAGCTCCCTTCCGCTTCGCCCAGTCCAGCAGCTGATCGCGTCCCTCTTCAAAAATGCGCTGCACCGTGCGCTCGAGCCTCCAGTACCGGTCGCCCTGCGGTCCCATGTCAGTAAAGCTGAGTGCCGCCATACTTGCGTACCGCCGCAACTGCGTCAGCGCCACGGGGGCCTCGGGATCAAGTAGGGCTTGCATACGCAATTGATTTCACTGCCAAAAACGAGGATGGTTCGAAGAGTCACAGAGTGTAATTGTTATATCCGTCAAACAAATCCGTCACGTAAGTTCACCAACTTTTGCAACAGATGCGTGAATTCGCTTCTGGGGTGGGTCCTCGTCGCCTGCCCCGGACGCTGGCTCCAAACAAGATCGCTTTATCCCAGTACGACGCAGCGGTGTCCTTAGGTAGCCCTTCAGGTGGAGAAGAGGCATCGCCGGGATATTCTGGCCCTCAAGTCCAGGCCACAACTCGCCGCTCGGTTTGCTCCGAACAACCCGACGGGTCATGATGCATTTAAGAGCGGCCGCCTCAATGTCAGCTTGCATCTCGCGAAGAGCCATCATAGCGTGAAGCGAGACCACCTTTGACTTGGACTGCTTCGTCACGAAGAGGCAGGCCTGATCAAAGAGGTCGCAGTCGCGTCGGGCATGAGTCACCAGCCGTGCGATGCGATCCCGGGCCGGGTAGAAGAGAGACATCAATGGTTTTTGCAGCTTCATGCAGTACCGCGCGCGGTCGACTGGGTTCTGCACGCCGATGTGATTGGGCCGCTCCAGGACCGTCTTCACGGGCCAGTCAAAGCGGTCAACGTTGCGCTTCTTTTTCGGTAGGGCCATCCGAGCCCCCGCAAAAGGGCTCTTGATCCATGACGGCGGCTCATAGTTGCGCGGGTCGGGCTTCTGTCGATACACAAGCCCGGTTCGTTCTCCGGGGTCTTCCCCAGAACCCCGCATCGCCTTCTCCGCGAGCCACACAAGAACCAACGCATCGGGCGGAGCTGGAGCGTTCCCCTTCGCCGACGGCTTGCAGCTGTACTAGTCCATGCCCTTGACGCTAGTCGTAATCACGTAGTCATGGAGTGGAAGTCGGTTCTCGACCATGTCCGTCAGCCCCTCGTGCAGAACAGCAATCATGCGATCAAGCGCAGGGTCGTCCGTGGTCGTTCCGTCCTTGGCCAACGCAGCCATGCCCGTGCGACCAGACATTAGCACCTTCTCGATCTTCTCGATTGGGTCTTGCGTCAGCACAACGTCCATGCATTTGCGGATCAGATTATTTACCGAGCTTGGGGCGTCGCGCCGCTGCGTCTGGATCCCCTTGATGTACACCTTGCCCATGCTGAGCGGGTCCTCTCCCGCGTCGATGCGGCGTCCGTGATCCTCCGTAGGGTCGTCAATCTTGGCGGAGCAGTAGTACTTCTTCTTGATACCCGTGCCCTTGTTCGGGTCGGCGATATTGGTAAAGTTGAGCGCAAACGTCTCACACTCCATCTCGACCGCGTTGTTCTTGTCCGGCTTGCGCCCGTGCTTGGCGTCGAACCAATCCGAGCCCTTCTCCTCGATCCATCGGTACATGTCGCGGAATCGTTCCGTCTCGTCGCGAACTTCCAGCTAAAACATCTGCGTCAGCTCCAGCTCCATGCGCCGCAAGAATCGGATACCCTCAGCAAAGTCTCCTGGCTTCATCGGTACCTGCACCATGACACTATCAGTGTCTCCATAGACCACGTTGCAAGGAAGTCCGGGACCGTACTTCCAGCCACGATCCTCGCCGTACCGCTCCGTGACGTAGAACCTGCAATTGTCGATCATCATCGCTCCCATGCTGCATATAGAGTCGGCCACCGCAGCGCAAGGCAGATGGCCATTCCTCCCGCCCGTCACGCCGTAGATCGAGTTCATAATGACCTTGAGCGCCTTCTGCTCGGCGTCGTATCGCGTCTTGAGACCAAGCTGCACCTCCATCTCAAGCTCGCACCACTCAACTCCCTTGCCAACGCACGCAAGCACTTGCTTCGCGTCTCCCACCGCCTGCCGGAAGGCCCAGTCGTCCGCTCCTGAAGCCACCGCGACCAGGCGCGCCTCGGCCTCGGCCACGCTTGTCTCTGCAACCCCCTTCGCTATATCCTTATCGCCATGCTCTTCGAGCAGCTTGCGAGCGGCTTTGCACGCAGATGCTAGAGCTCCGGCCTTCGCCTTATTCTTCTTGGCAATCTTGCGGTTCTTGACCAGCATCTCCTCGAGTTCTGGAAGCATTCCCAAGACCCCGCGGCACTTGGCACCCGGCGGCCACAGCGCCGGGTCTTCTGGGAGCCAGCGTACAAACCAGTACGACCCCAGACTGGCCTTGGCCTGCTCGAGAGGTAGTCCCGCAGCAAGGAGCTCCGCTGCCCGCTCGTCCGAGATTCGACCAAGGTACGTCGAGTAGCAGTAGTTGCGCCACCGAATGATGGACGGGTACAGGCCGGCAAAGTCAAGGACCGCCACAGGCCACGGACACGTGCCCGGCGTCGGCAACAGGACTCGTCCACCAGAGTACTTCTTGGTTGCGACAAAGCGCTTGGACTTGTGGTCGTTCACGATGAATCCACGCTCCCACGAGAAGCGGGCAAGGCACGAGAAGACAATGATGCCCTTGCCGCTCCGCATGATCTCCGCAACCTCCAGGCCGGAAGCCCTGCTCTGGCCGATGAGCTGCTGAGTTGCCCCGCCCCACGTTACGAGCCTGCACGTGAGATCCGTATCACGCGCGCAATACGCCATTAGCTTGGCGACATCCGCCTTGGTCGCGTCGCGTCGTGCCGCACAATTGATCTCGGCGACCTTGATCGGATCCTTGCCGTCGACCTTCAGGTACTTTTTCGCCGTGAATCCGAGCGAGTACCGCTGTTGATTGTACTGAGTGCGGAAGAAGAACCACCCGTCAATAGAGAAGCGATGGAATCCGATCTTGAATTCGTTCGCGCCGAGGGCATTCGACCGCAGCTCCTTCACGTAGTACCCTGTCTTGGGATGCAGCGGAGGACGCCGACGGAACATGACGTGCTGCTGCCGCTCTGTCGTGTGCAGCGGCAGAGCGTCCTGCACGTCGCGGCACCAGTGTGTGCGAGTCTGGCAGAGCAGCCCCAGCGTCTTAGCACGGTCGTACATCATTCGGTCGTCGTACCTCCATCCGTTCCAGGTCAGCACAATGTCGGGATCCAACAGGTCCGACATGATATGGAAGAACCGTCTCACCAGGCGACGCTCGCTCGGCAAAACCTCGAACACGCAGCCACGGACGGCCAGCGACTCCTGCGAGCACAGACCGATACGCAGACATGGCTGCTGCGTCTTGAGCGGGCCAGACGCTTGGTCTCTCGGTACGGTGTCCAGTTCACCGTCTCGCACCAGAATTTTGTCTTGCCTGGCCACGCACCTCAGCCTGCAGGCTTCCAGTGCTCGCCTCGCGCGCTTAGGCACCCCTCCGGACCACTGCAGCGTCATGCAGACCGCAGTGACGGCACAGTACATGTCGTCGTGCGTGGGGAAGCGACCAGGTCGCCCGCGCTGCTCAATGTCGAAGCCGACTTCGAGCAAAGGCGGAACATCCTTGCGGTCCGGCAGCGGCACCAGGTTCCCATTGACCCGAGGAAGCTAAAGATGCGCCTCGCACGTCGTCTTTGATGCTCGGCATCGCTTGGATAGATCGGGATGGTACGGCCACTCTAGGCGGTAGTTGCTCACGCGGCACCATTCCATCGGCTGCACGCCGAGTTCCCTGTAAATGTGAACGTGCGACGGCATCCTCGTCTCCTCTGGGACAACGAGCAGGTCCCGGATCTTGTCCCCAAACTATCGATGGTACGTGTCCCAATCAAAACCTCCCGGAGCCTTCGTCTTCTTGCCACCATCGGTCCGAACGCCAGCGAGGGCCTTGGCAACTTCCGACCGGTCCGCTGGCTTATCCTCTTCGGTAAGACCTCTGCGCTTGCCTTCTCGCCTCGCCACCACAAACGGAAGGTACTTGATCACAGACACGCGCTGCCGCTGGTACGCCTCTTCGTGCTTCCCTCCAAGCTTGGCTCGCTCATCAATGGCCTCCTGCTCCGCGCAAATCTCTCTCCACGGCGTGTCTCGGGTCATACCGACTGGCTTACGCCTTGCGCTGCGGAGCGCCTGCACGGCCAGCTATCGGCTTCCTTCCGACGGGAACTCGCACTTGAGGTACCGGTATGTGCGCGGCTTCAGAGGATCGGCAGCGCTCATCTCCATCTGCAAAATGTGGCGGCGTCGTGTCTCGGCGCACTTGACGCTTCCGAGCGGAGCGCATCCTCTCTGCTCCAACCAGGTCTCGAGACCGAGCGTGTCGATAGACGTCCACTTTTGACCTTCGGCGTCGACCCGAACGTAAAAGACAGACGGGATCGGAACCTCAAAGCTGACGGTGCGGCCTTCCGACGTCACGGCTCGCACCAGAGCGCGGCCCCGGTACGGAAGCTCGTACCCCCCAAACCGCTCCTCTGCCGCTCGGGACGCCCGGTCCTGCTCGTCGATATGCCTCTGCGCCGCGGCTACGCGTCCCGATTCTCGTTCAGACATGGCCCGGTACGTCTGCTCGCGCCCGTCGCGGGAACATGGAATGATCGGAGCATCCATGCGCTCCGCCATTAGTACGCAAACATCTAAGGGTGCTCCTGCAACCAGAGCATCGTCTTCTTCTTTGGACCCCGTCATCTCTTTGCGAGAAGGCCACTGCCGTTCTGTGTCCTCGTGCACCAAAGAAACGGCCGTGGGGGCGGCGTACGTGGCCGGGCCCACCTCCTCAAGCGGTTCCGTTACGGGGATGTGCGCCAGACGGGGCCCTGCACGAGCCACAATAGCAGCTTCTCTGTGCTTGACGGAGACGGGAAGCCCGTCGGACGCCAGAAGCGTTGCATCGGCTCCGCCCTTGGCGAGTGCGTACTTCAGCGCTAGCTTGTGATCATCGTCGTCGCTATCAGCGTCCTCGGCCTCAACGCCTTCCTACTCGTCAATGTCATCGATCCCAACATACCCACCATCGCTGTCACTGTCACTGTCGCGATCCATTGGAGCAACGATATGCAGTAAATTGAATTTGTCGCTTCAAATCACCGTGCCGACCACCCCTACTCCGATCACTCGTTGACACGGTGTCGCCGCAACTGACAATCGGTGTGGTTCATTCTCAAGAGGCAATGGAGGGGGACGGCATGTCGGTCGTCTCGCAAGAGATCACTCCAACTACGATGCAGAGAGTGCGGTCCGCCCTCGCACTCGCCGATACCTTAGAGGTTGCCGAGATGCCGTCTCAGGCGGCGCGAGTTTTGGACGACGACTTTGACGTACCTATGGGAGTCTCCGCAGCCGATTGCTCGGCTGCTGCGGTGGAAGTCGAGAAGTCCGTGGACATCGAAGACAGCATTGCTTGCTCGTTCGTGGACGCGCAATGGATGCTGTCGCAGTGCGTGCTGGTGTGCAGCGTTCCCCGTGCCCGGTCAGAAGACCCTGCTTCCGTGGCGCTTCGTGTGTCTCCACCCCAAGCCGTAGATGAAGAAGGCGTGCCGGAGACTGTAATGCGCGTCATTGCCGGAGCAAACAGTCCTGGGCGGTTGGTGGGAGCACGAGAGACTGATGCAAGCGCATACGGCGTCGAAATTGGCGCACGGGACGCCGATTGGACTAAGTGGACAGTGGTGGCGGTCCGAAGCTCTCGCTGGGGTCCCATGGATGCCCTCGTGAAGTCAGAAGGAGAAGGTGACAGTACTCTGCTGGCTGGAAGCCTGCTGAGCGGCGGGGTTCGTCAGGGCAAGCAGATTCCTCCGGCATTGCTCGGTTCCTGTTGCGCGTGTCTATCTTCGCAGTGTCCGCCAGGAATTCGTACCGCATGTTTTTGGTGGCTGTGGAAGGTACACGCAGAACAAGTGGTCACCAAAGAGAGCCTCGAGCTTAAGATTTGTGTAACTTTGCCACGCTGTAAAAAGCGCAAGCGCTCGGGTCCCGCGACGCCGTCCGCACGGGTGGTTGCCATCCGACCCGACGTCATGGAAGCGGCAGAGTCGGGCAAAGCCGGAGGAAGTTTAGGAAGGGTGTTGGGGGTGCAGATGGTCAAAGTACGAGAGAAGGACGGGCGCGAGGTGACCGTGCTTCGGCCTGTCCTTAAAAAGCGACGTAAAGAATAATGGAAGCTTACACGTCTGCAAACATGGCAATTCCTCCAAGAATCGACAGCGCAAACAATAGATACACCGTAATGTGGTAGTCGACGCGAAGCACGGCTACCCAAAACAGAGCCGCAACCACGCCTAGCATGGCGGCCAGCCCCGTTGATGTGATCCGATCCCGCCGACTTGGATCTTGACAGTCGTCTTCAAACGATGGCAGCTCGGGAAGGCCTTCCATCGATTCTCGCAGGAACATCTGGTACTAATTGTGATGGTCGCGCGCGCTCTTGTCTGCCCGCAACGAGAACACGATACACGCCGCCGCAATGCCGCACCACCACAGAGCCTACGTCCACAGCGCGGCCTAATACGGCAAGATTACACGACGGGATGACTTCGTGGTGTGCTCCAGTATGCGATTCATCCACAGCAGCCGCGGAAGTCCCCCCTCGGGCCCGGGTTGCCACGCCTGCACAGAACGCCACGCGGCGGCGCAGAGGAACAGCAGCGCGACGACGGAGAGCACGATTGGGAGCAAGATTTGATACACAAGAATCAACTCGCGGGCGTTGCCGTTCTGCAGCGAGCTGTGGTCCGTCTCGCACGCCGTCAGAGTTCGCCGTCCGATTCCATGGGGCGATGTGTTAATTACCACCTCTTGTCCAACGTGGCGGTACCCCTGCATGCGCGCCGGAAGCATTGGAATGATGTCACTGCGCTGCGTCACGCGAAGATTGTCCGGGAGGTACCGTGCTGCCACCTTAACCCACTCGTCGCCGCCAACCCTCGGACCGGCATAGTTGATGGTGCCGACGTGCACGTTGTTCTCGGAGAATCCCTCGTAGACCCCCTGGCTCAGCGCTACGTTAAAGTTTGTAGCGGCAAGCTGCGCGACCGCGGCCCCGGAACTGTGACCGACGAAGAGAATGGCATCGACTTCACCGGCTCGAATCAGGGGGTCGATGGCTTCGCGCACGCTTGGGGCCAGAGCGTTCCACTCGTTAAGGAACCCTCTGTGTACCCGGGCACCCTTGAGTTCGTCTGGTTGCTCGGTCAGGTGGAAGCGGAAGTCTTCGGTCCAGTCGTGCTTGGTCACGCTTCCTTCGATGCCAACAAAGAGAGTTCTGAGTTGCCGCGCCGAGTTGAAGCGATCTTGGGCAGTTCCTCGGTAGACTAAGACCTGGAGATCGGCCGTAGGCTGCGATGATGACAGCGATTTGCTGATGTAGCGATACGCCGCACCTGAAGGAATGGCCGCGACTCCGTCCGCGATGCGGTTGAAGCGTGTGACCGCCTTGGCATAATTAGCCGCCGGGTGGAAGAAGGAGCGATCGCAAAGCTCCATACATGCATGCACCAAGCTTGGCGCCAGCGAGACCGGCATGACGCAAACGTTTCCAACGGCAGCCTTCTGCCGTGCACGAAACATGGCTGCAGCAGCATCTTATTCTTCCGATGACAAACCTCCGTCGTACGGTGATCGTCCAGATCACTGGTATCCTCTTCCTCAAGGAGCGCCAGTGGGTTACCTCCCCAAACGCCTGCCGCGCCGTCACACCACAGCCGAGTCCATGGAGCGGTACAATAGGGCTATCAGCTGCAAGCCCCTTGCCCTGGTGGAATCATACCGGAAACGCTTTGGCGATTTTGAGGGGCATGTGCGGGAATGCAAGTGGACGTCTCTGAATGCCGCCGTCGAGGCGCTGCACCCGTGCAACGTGCTTGAAATTGGGTTTAACGCGGGCCATTCGGCCAGTGCTATTCTTGGCGCACTCCTGGGAGCTTGGGGGAAGCGGCGCAAGGTGTGGAAGTACACGGCACTCGACATCAACCACCACGCCTACACTGAGGTGTGTTGGGGATACCTGCAGGAATCCCTGGGGGAGTTTGCCGATTAGACCAGCCACATCTGGAAGCCGTCGACCGAAGGCCTTGCAGATCTAATCAAGGAAGGCGCAACGTTTGACATGATCCACGTAGATGGCGGGCATTCGTATGAGCTTGCCAGAGGGGACCTTGAAGCTTCCATTGCACTGATGCCGGACGGTGGATGGTTGCTGATGGACGATACCAGCTAGAGGGACGTGCTGCGTGCTACTCGTGATTGGGTATGGGCGCATCGCCACCGTCTGCGCGGTCCCTACCCGTAGCTGCATTTAAACGATGGGATTATGGAGACTCGCGCGCACGAGTGGTTCTGCGTGCTACCGCTGGACGTCGCGGATTACAAAGAAGCGACCGGAACTTCCTCGTGAATTGCAGTGCATCCGGCACGGTCGGAGACGGCGACGAGACGTGGGTTGTTGGGTACATTTTTCATTGCAATTGAGTACTTGATTCTAAATTACTTTATGATAGGCTCAGTGTCCTTCGAATGTCTTGCGTTATACGAGGCGAGTGGTACCACCCGCCTCCAGCCGTCTGCACGAACGCTTCCGTCCACCGCCTGCCCGTGTTGTTGTTGATGCCAACTACCACGCGTACAGATTTTACCGTTGCCGTGTATGCATCGTCCCAAGACCCGTTGATCACCTCGAGAGGGTACTGATTGGACCCATGCCTCAGATCTTCCACCAGGGTACGAAGCACAGGCGCCAGTAAAGTCTTCACAGTGGTTGGATTGCTGGCTACCTTGTACCGGAACGGACCGATGCGGAACAGTCCTCCGTCCAGCAGCGCCTGCTCGTACCGCGTCATCCAAGGCGACGTGTAGATCTCGTCCCAGTCGGCCGTGTCGTACTCCCAGTCGTCTGCCAGCAGCCAGTCGCGCGCCGCCGGAATCTTAATGATGATGCGCTTCTTCTTCTTCTTTTTAGATTGCCGGCGCTTCTTCGAGACCTTCCCTCCCATCTGAATCTTGCGCTGCTGCCACTGGTTGCTGAGAAGTTTGCTACCAGTCTTCAAACCGACCTTTGGGTGCTTAATCTTAAGCCAAGCCCAGAAGCGCTTTTGGAATGTTTTGTAAGTGGTTCCCATGTTGGACAGCTCCGCATACGTGGGACCGTACAATGCGGGCCTTCGCTTGAATCCAAAGCCACCGACAGTTGAATCGGAAGCAGATTCTGTCATGTCTTCCGCAGCGGCGGCTTCGTAGGAGTGCGCCACCACTCGGGCGACGTCATGTGCTGCTGACCACTCTGGATCAGTCATGATGTCACTTTGGATGTTTCACTGAGTACCGCTCCGATGGCTTCGGCGGCCGTCACTGCCAAATATTTTAAGCCGGCCGTCTTGTCGTTGTATACCACGGCATCCACGGGAATGTCTGCCTGCGCCGTCTCGGTCTCGTGCGCATCCGCTACTTTGGTGGCGGCGTGTCTGTCCTCGATCCGGAGCGTGACAATGGGCGGCGGCATGCAGCGCATCAGGGCCTCGTGCTCGTGCGGCATCCGAACATCGGTGACCACGGTTCTCGCGGACGGCGTTTCCGCACGCCGCTGCAACGTGGTACGGACAAAGATATCGTTCCCTAAAGCTTTGCGCAAGACGTCTCCCACTTCCTGCATGACGTGACGACGCGAGAACGATCGACCATTGACGGAACGTCCGGCAAACACCTGCGCCTTGTCCGTGTCTTTGTACCACGTCTCCAGTGGCAGGTCCATACCGCACAAAATCTTGACTAAATCCGCACAGATCTCCTTCAGAGGGTCCGCCAGCGCGACCGGGTCATGGTCTCGCAGCATACTTGCCAGCGTATCTTTGCCGGATTCCTTTTTGCCGACGAGAAGAAGGGTTTGGATTTTGCTGGCTTTACGAATCAGCGGACGATACGCAGGCTAAATGAGTAGGTTGTCCGCCCGAGGGTCGGACTTGTACGCGAGTTCGTATTCAATGGCGGCAACGCGACTCTCTTGTTCTGCCTCCTCAAACGCACTCAGTCGTTGAAGAAGATCAGGTGTTACTTCCATGTGAATCAAAGGTGCCGACCTCCGCTTTGCGCACGTCCCCCGCTGTTGTCACACCGAGTCAAACCGTGGCGTCAACGGTGCCTGCCAGCACCTTCTCGGCACCGCGGTGATCCCGCGCAATGACAATCACTGCCAACTGTGGCGCGGCCCGGTGCACCCGCAGCGGTCCTTCGGTGCCGTCCGGCATAGCGGCGCACGCGTCGATACGAATCACGTTGGCCCCGGTCGAGTTCGTGGCGTCGCTGTAAGCACGGATGAGCACCACGGGCAGACCAAGAAGCCGGGACGCCGTGGCAGCCGAAGTCTCATCCGGGAGGCCGTCGTGCGTGCGCAGAAGCCGACCCAGACGATCCGGATCATCCTTGGCCCACGCCGCCTCAAACCGCGACGCGTCGGTCGCCTTCAGGCGCTCCGAATCAAACGATGCTACGGCGGAGTCAAATGTCTCGGCTTCCTGAAGGTCGTCCAGCAGGCTCTTCTCGTTATCCCGGTCCCACCACACGCCCTTGACCGCTTCCATCGCCGCCTCCCATTCGACTGATTCAAGCGCGCCCGAGGAATCGAATTCCGACCAGCGCGCCTGAAGGTCGGGCCGCAGCGGCGAGGGGTTGCGCAGGTCCAGCGCCACGGTGCCTTCTTTGTCAAAGCGCGCGGTGACGTACACCATGAGCCCGCGGGACGTTCCCCAGATGGCGGCGGCTAGCGGTTGCAGTCGCTTGTACTCGGCAGGGTCGGCCAGTACCTCTGGCGCAGCGCGGAGCGTGCCGGCGGACATGGACTCGGGGTACAGCTGCATTGTATCGGATGGCACGTAATCTCCGTGTAGCTCCTCACGAGCACGCGGGACATCGTGCCCCTCTGCCAGGGCTTCTAAAATGGCAATCACCTGCGACTTTGGGAGTTTGCTTGTGCGCATGGCGGCAACCACGGCCTTGGAGTCGTCTGTTCGTGGAGCCGATTCGACGAGAGCATCGCGCGCTGCGGCTCCGTCCGTTGCGGGCACTTCGTCTTTACATACTCTTTGCACGAGCTCTACAGGTGTGGCGTCGCGGAACCGATCCCGAAGGGTTGCAGCGGGGGCGTCCGAGCTCAGGGGTACTGGGAGCCTGTCACCGTCCGCTTCTAATTTTCCCTCGGCTTCGTCGTCCGCCACTCCGACGGCTCGGACAGGAGTCATTCGGAGCAGCGGCCGCGGATCCTTGGACTCTTGCAGCGCCTCCTGCTCTGGCCGACCGAAGCCGCGGAACCACACCGACTTTGGAAGCGGATCGCCGCCGTCCGCGTCGAGGCGACTCAACTCGAACTTGCGCTGCACCACGGCTGACTTACACAACGAGTACCACTCGGACGAGTCGAGGAACGGGAGGTAGAAGGCATGACCCCGACCTGGAGCGCTGCGAGGCCACATCAGCCGGACGTGGTGCGCTCCGTCCCGTAGCAACACGAGCGTGGCTCTGCGGAATAGGGGATGCGAATCGGCTCGACGAATCTCAACAGACGTCTCGCTGAGCAGCAGCAGGGTAAAGTTTGCCCACAAACGCCGACCGAGCGTGCGTAGGTGCGGCAGCAAAGCGGATGCCTGCGCTTCCACGGGGGCGTGAGGCGGCACGCCGTTCTCTGGGATGGTGCGCGTGAGCAAAGCCTTCACCCAGGACCGCGGCATCCTGGCGTTGCTGGCCGCAGCGACGGCAACGAGCCCGGGCACGCAAGCGGCCAACACGGAAGCCAGCGCAAGGCCCGAAGCAAATGGGGGATGATCCGGGATCTGCTCGCCGGGCTGCGGCACCGCCTGGCCGGTGATGACAGAGTGCACGACGACCCACTGGCGTTCCGTGAGAACGGCGCGTCGTGCGGGCATTCCGCGGAGCCCCGGTGGCCCGGGCACGCAGACGGCTCTGCGAGGGGTCGCGGGCGCTCCGGGTGCCATGGGGTCTTCCTGCCCAGATCGGTGCAGCGCCGCCGCAGTCAGGAGACCGCCCGGCCGTTCGTCGGCTCCCGGAGCTTCCGCGAGCGGCGCTTCGTGTCTTGGAGAAGCACGCTGCATCTGCAAGAGTTTCTGCGCACGGCTTCAGCTGGCAGTTTTTACGGCTTGCACCTCGGCGCGCACCAAAATTGTTTTGCTTTGAGTCACGGGCAGACCGCAGTGCAGCACATCATCCGCAAATGTGACGGCGCTCCCCACAAACGGCCGCAGGTCACAACGCTTGACAATGTTATCTTGTTGCGGAACGCCGTTGCTCCTCCGTCAAACTCGTCCGTGAGCCACCTGCACGGTGCGTGCTCCCACTTCCCGAGGTTTGTTTGTGTTAGACGGTGTTCGCGCGGTCGCGGAGTGTTTGCAGCTGGCAAAGCACTTGGACTGGCGGTTCGTGCCGAACGGCAAGGCAAGACGCGGCCGACCGACTTGGTTGGCGAGTTTTTATTTGGATCATGGATGACAACAATTTATGTGCTCCCTCTTGCGAAACTTCCGTGCGTTCCAGCGTCGGAATTCGTGGATCCGCTTAAAATGCCTTCCACGACCCTCACGTTATCTGCCACCATGGTCCCTCATCTGGCATCCGCGGGTGTACGAGAGGCAGTGGCAACAGGGACTCTACCGTTTTACGTGGACCGGGGCAGTGGCCGAACGGCTTTTCGGCCGCCTAAGCTGTTTACTCTGGCCCGCACGTTTGGGATGAAGTTCTGTCTCGCCGTGGAGCGACAGACAATGGAAGCTCGAAGCATGGAGGCCTTCTTCCGCGTTGCCGGTGACGCACTCGCGGCTGGTCGCGTGGTGCTGGCGGCGAGACGGGACGACACGGAGCCGGCGGACACCGCCGGCCACCTCACGCTGCGTACTGTGCCCCGGGGATGCAAGGATCTGTGCGCGCGAAGCAGGGACGGCGACGTGACAGTTGGCTTGATCCGGGTGCAAGATGCCGTTCGATTCTCAATACTTCGAGAGATACATTGTGACGAGGCAAAGAGACGGGGCGCGTTCGAAGCAAGAGTTGTCAAACGAGATTTTGATACGCAATCCATGCTGGACCGACGCGAGAGCTTGATCGTCAAGGTCGCGCTGCGCGAAGTGATTGCCCAAGGCGTCAGCCGAGGGGGAGTCCGCACCGGGTCACCGCGTCCGGTCTCGTCAGCAGCAGATCCCCCAGCGTCTTGAGGTCTTCTGCGCTTCCTCCGCCCGCACCAGACCTCGGGGACGCCGATACTGACCCCGTGCTCGCGCTCCGCTTCATCGGGTCGACGGAATCGGGATCCTTCTCGCCGATGGCAAAGTCAACCATGCCCTGCAGCAGGCGCGACAGCTCCGGGGCCCGTGCAAGATCCCGCGCGTCCATCGTCCTGCGGAGCTCGTCGGGCACCGCGCCGCTTCCCCGCCAGCCGCGCAGCGGGTCGGACAGCTGCATAAACTCTCGCTGCGTCACCACATTCTTGACCTTGCGCGCATCGGTCTTGGCGTACGCCGAGCACTTGCGCCCGTACAGCCTCCCTTGTACGGTGCTGCTTAAGCTCAGGCACCGGTCTATAACCTACGGTGCGCCGCTCCCCCACACCAGGTCAAAGACACGAATCCTGGCGTGCTCGCGGGTGTGATGGCCCCGACAATTTTCGCAGAAGGACGCGTCCATGGCCGTGAACATGACTTGCTGACCTCCCAGCGACACGGCGTAGAAGAGCACGGTCGACTCGCGGTATGGCTGGCACCGCATGCCGTCCGCTCCCAAAACCCTGTGCCTTCGCACAATGGCGTTTGCTAAAATGCGGCGGGGATCATCGCCAGCTAGATGTAGCTGCACAAATTCGTTCAACTTGTGCCGCAAAAAGAATGGCGGACCCATGAGCTCGTGCGTGTTCCGCCCGACGGCGCGGTCTCCGGCGACCCGATACTTGGTTGGGAGCCTCGACCGGTTGCGGCCGCACTCGACGGGAAGCTTGAGGTCGGCGGGCTGGCGGAACCCGGGCGTGACTGCTCGCCCAGGGGTGTGAATGCTCGTCCAGCACAGCGCCCTGCCGATCTTGGTGCTATCGAGCATCAGAGGGTCACGGATCTATTCGAGCTTGTCCGGGAACCGAGTCGGCTCCTTGTCCCCGTGGCACCGAAGCACCATGGTAGGAATGTACACGTGCTGTTGGCCGTACTGGTACCTTCTGCGCAGCACGCAGTCCGTGTGGCCGCACAGAGACTCCCTGGACTGTGATCTTACGGCAAAGTGAAGGTCCATGGGCGCCACTCTGATGTGATGCGGTTGCTCTTCTGCGACGTCGCCTCCGCCGCCCCCTGCGCTTCCTGTCACGCGCAGGGTCTCCTTTAGCTCTGCCCGCTGGATGCGGTTGCACTCAGGGCACGGTGAGCACTTGCATGTGTATGGAGCGCGGAGCATGCCACCGTTAAGAATCGGCCCCACGTCTACCGCGTCCCCCCAGTCGTTCTCTCCCGCAGGAATGTTCCGCCGCAGGATTGAACCCTTGGGTGCGGACTGCAACCTCCGCTGCAGCGCCAGGGTCAGTGCGCATCCACTTTGCAGACTTACTGTCAGGCTGGTAACGTAGATGTGAACGCCGTCCTTGTACATGGTGACTTTGCCCTCTGGCCGCTCGACCTCGACGACGCGTGGCTGTCTCTGACACACAATGATACTCAACGGCGGTACGCCGGTGGGATACAGCTCCAGGACGGCGGCTCCGGTCTCGCGGCAAAACGCTCGCACGTGCTCTTCGGTCCAAGGGGCCGTGCTCAGGAGATCAAGGTCAAAGTACATCATGAAGGCATTGGGTGTCCGGCACACAGACATGGCAAAAAGTGCGCGGTGCTGCGCTATGGTCCGCCCCACCGCCTCAAACGCTCCCTTGAGATCCTTTGGAGACGAGTGCCCTCCAAACATGCCGTCCTAAAAGTTCAGGCTCGCCAGCGCGGCCCCGTCGGGTGCCCTGCGGAGCGTACCTCGTGGTACGGCGTCTCTACGCAGAATACGGAAGGCGTCCGTCATCATGCCTCCGGCGGGAGCCATGCGCATGGTCATCTGAAGCTGACGAGCAGACTGAGGAGGCAACAGAGGAGCGATCGCGTCGTCCAACTGCGCCACGGTCAAGAACGTCTCGGACCGAGCCCGCTTTGGAGCGCTCGCGCGCGAGTCCTCTCCGCAACTCGCATCGTCGACTGCCGCCACCACGTCTTCCTTGGGCAGTTTGGCGCCGAACCACTTGGCGGCACGCTTCCTCTTCTTTGTTGGCATTTGCTTGGCGTACTGGTATTGGTTCCTGCGAGTGAAGAGTTAGGTGCGATCTCCCGCCAAGTCGCCGTGTCGGGGACACTCTCCGACACTTGCGCGATCGAGTTCCGGCTTGGACCAAGATTTTTTCCACCCACCGCTCAAGCTCATATTGAATTCCCCAAGTAAAATAAGAATGGCGGTTGCTTCAGTGCTGCCAGTAACAAGTCTTCATTCCACGGTTCGCGATGAGGTGCAAGCATGCGCCGTGCGGACGGCTCTGGGTACTGTGTGGTGCTCGGTCCTGACCGGGAACGCAACGTCCACAAGTCCACCCGTGGTCAAAATCCTGGAACTGAGCGAGCACAGGCTCGTGGTAAATCAATCAAGCAAAGACGCGACTACCAGCAAAGACGTGGCAGAGGCTGCTACTGCCATGCGGTCCGACGCCGTGGCGACCGTAGAAGAGGCTTTAGCCGTGCTGCTGGAGCCCGATGGCCCGCAGGACCTGTCGATGGCGCTGTCTCGGCTGATGGGACCGGATCGCTGCCGATGCGCCCACGAATCTTGCAGCCTGCCAAGGCTTCTCGGTCCGGCAGCGGTGCGGGAGATCGTGCGGTAGCACTTCGATTCGCGTCGTCACCATCGTCTGGTCGTCGTCGTGTCAACGAGGAGGCAGGTGACACCCGAAGTCCGCGAGATGCTCCGGCATGCCGAGTTCAACTTTACCACGGCACTCCCGGGCAAGGTCACCTTGGCCTGCGTGGAAGCTCGGGATCCTATGCTTCCGCTTCGCCCGACAACGACCGAAGTGAAGGCCGTCGGGGCAGGGGCAGTGTCCGGGGCGGGAGATGTACCTGGGCAGGGTCCGCTGGTTCTACCAGTGACTCGTTCTGCTCTGCGAATCCCACCCCTGGACCTGGTACAAGCGGTCCTGCAAGAGCCGCGGATGGACGAATTCCTGCGCCTGCCGCGCCCATGTGCCGCCGAGCTTCGGTTCGAGACGAACGCCGAGAACTGCGGGCTGCTGCAGGCGTTCGACTGGACCACCGTGGCGACGTCCCTTCCTGGTTTGGGAGATATCGCTCCGATCCCGGGAGCGCACTACGCCAAGACACCCGAGCAGTGGAGCGTTGCTCTGCGCGACTCCAAGCTTGGCGAGGCGCAGAGCCTGCTCGTGGTGTGGTCGGGACGCGATTGCCTGCAAAAGATCTCGTTTGTCACGGCTCGCGGCAAGAAGGAGACCCGTAGCGTGCGTGCCGTCCCGGGCGAAGTCGAGCTCGGCGCAGTGTTGCCCGGACAGCTTGAGCTGGTGGCGCAGCAGACCGCGCTGCACGACCGCCGCGTTCGTATCGAGCACTGCGACAACAGCGCCTGGCAGCAGGGTCTCCGGGCCCTGGATTAGCTCAGCTGCAGGCGGCTGCGCAGGGCGCTCTCGCGTGCCGTTCTCGCGGCTCCGGGAGCGCGTGAGGTAGCCGCCTTTGTCCGCTCCACGGCCAGCCTTTTGCCGGCCGTCAAGGAGTCGTGGGGCGCCATGTACGACGACATAGCTCGTATCCGCGGGTGGAACCGGACCATGAAGTGTATCGTGGAAGCGGCAACTGCAGCGGCGGGAGCGGACGAAGACGAGGAAGGGGGGGCGGAAGAAGAACGAACCGCTGCGAGCGGAGCGGGAGAAGGAACACCTCCTCCCCTTACGCTTCAAGTCGTGCAGCTGAACCGGAGGTACCGGACACCGTCGATCGTGGGCTTGGCGCCGCTTCTTGAGCGAAGTGTAGCCACAGGGATTCCGTCCCTGGCCGCGGGAGAGACGCCCGAGCTGGTTCCGGTCGGGCTTTGCCGAGAGGCATCGCACACGGTGCACGGGAAATTCTGAATTGTTGATTTTGCTTGACGTAAACCTGCCGGACGGGTCCGGTGCCCAAAGCCAAGACCAGCAGCAACACGGTTAATTAAGGTACAAAATAAAACGTCTTCTTGTACATTAAGACCGACCACAGGGCTCTTCTGGCTCCGCCCCGGATTTGCGACCGACCTGAGCGTGCACCGGCACTTCCTGGTCCGGCAGTCCGCTTCCATGTGAGCACAACCTTACCAACCAGCCATGAGCATCGCCTTCTACCCAGGGATGACCGAACGCGATGATAAGGCAAAGTGCGTTGACATTGACCAGGACGCCTACTACAACCGGGCTTCCGAGAGCGTGCTCGATGCTATGTCCGAGCGCAGCCGTCACGACGCGGACTGGTGCGGCACATGCCGCATCTGGTACTACAACTCCAACCAACACTGCCTGATACAAGTTCCGATTAATTCCTCAAGGCAGCGGAAGGGAGCAGTGCGCTTTGGGTGCGCCTACTTGGCCTTTGACAGCGGCGGGCTGCTGGACTGGAACACGGCCATCCAGATGAAGAACGGCTCAGGACCCTACGCTGCGGCTGAGCAATGGGTCGAGTTGCAGCACGACCCCGACGAAGACTACTTCGAGGTGGTGTGGGGCTCGGGGAGGTTCTGGGCGCTTGCTCTATCCGAGCCGGACGGCGACGATGAGGACGAGGCTGCGGATGGCTTCGAGCCACCCCTGGACCCGATGGTTGGTGGTGACGCCGCCGCTCCACCGGTCCACGGACACCAAGCGGCCATGGTGGAGTGAGAGCAGGGAGGTGGCCCTGCTTAATTTGCGGGCGGTGAAGCCCTTGGACCGGTGGAGCGGCGGGGTTGGATGGACGTGGCGCAGGCCAAGGGCCACCTGGACTGTGTGAAGGTGCTGCAGGGTGTGTTGGCTGATGCAAAGTAAATATGTCTGTCCCTTAATCGTATCATACCAAGTCGGCGTTTTCGGCCGCTTTCCTTTGCTGCAAGTTGTACATGAGAGCCTGCAGCTCCGTCTTGCGCACCACCTGGGCGCTGGTGGGCCCCTTGACGACCAAGGCGTTGAATATGTAATGCGCAATGAGGACCAAAGTCAAAGACACCAGGAGCAGCACCCCCAGAGCCAACGTTGCCACGCGAAGTCCGTCGGTTTGGCATGTCGTCACAATCTGTCCGCTGCTGTTGTCGTTTACCGTGTACGACGGGTCCACGATGCAGCGCTCAAAAAACCCACACCTCTGCGACCCGTTTAAGTTACACCCGGTGAGATCCACGCAGCGATTGCCAAATGAATCGCACCATCGCCCGTGCAGCTGCACCTGGCACCAGCGATCTGACTTGGGCAAAGCCTGCAGCTCGTCGCAGGTCAGAGGACGGTCCTGTCCGGTGATCGCCCGCGACATTTCCGCCCGGAGCCTACTCACTTCGGCCCGAGCCAGCAGTGGACTTACCGAAGCTCCGTTGTCTCGAAGCAGCGAAGCCAGTCCAGGACATCCGCCCGCCTCGAGTGCGGCAAGCTCTGCATCTGGCAGTGTTCCCCAGGGACGGTGGACGGTCGCCGGCGCGCGGGTGTGTGCAATTTGCTCGCAGCCGAATGCAGTGCGCACCGCAAAGGGTGCTGGCTTAATTCCGTGCTGCAAAAACCACACGTCTTCCGGCTGCGGTCCTCGGTATGCGTGCTTGCGTAGCAGACGAAGACAAGCCTCGGTGCTTCGCACGCTCATGCCACCGTTGGCTCCGCCGTGCGCACGGTTGCGAGACCCGGCAGCGCGCCAAGCCAGCGACCCGGACCGAAGCCATCGACTCGCCCACGGCGCGCCAACCCATTCGAAGGCAAAAAAGGGCGCAAGGGGTTGGCACACCATGCCATCGGTCTGCAGCACCACGATGTAGTCCGCGCGGACTCCGGCGTACAGTCGTATTCGGGTAAGCACCTGCGATATGCAGCACGACCGGAATCGTTTGCCCGGAGGAAGCTGCACGCGTACCGGAAGCAAGCGAGTAGACGATACCGTAATGGTCTTGCAAAATGCCAACGCAGCAGCAGTGCCTGCAAAAATAACCGGCGTGTCACTGGGGGTCCAGCGAAGAGCTTCCAAAAGCAGGGAGGGCAGCCTTCGATGGGGTCGTGTCTCAAATATGAAGACGGCGGCCTTGCTTCTTGGGGCGTGGCTCCTGGCATGCTCCACCGCCGCCGCGACGGATTCGGCCCACGGGAACGCTACTTGCACTTGGTCTCCGCCGCCGCAAGTCATTGGCACATGTCTCGCCCCATTGGTTCGGCGTCGGCCGCAGGCAGCCTTCGTGATTGCACCTCTGGTGCAAAGATGGGGGCGTTTTCGAGCGCTATTCGTGCCCTTTTGGCTTTATCAAGTGACTCATCGGGCGAGGGGCCAGCCACTGGCGGTCGCATTTGCGGCCATGCTTGTATTCATCCTTCTCTGTTTGCAGGCGCCAGAACCGCCAGCTGGGTTGCCTCGGCAAAAGCGAAGGGAGCAGTGGAAGTACGCGCTTATCGTGCAAATCCTGGTGGACGCTTTGGAACTCACTTTGTTGCTGCTTCTGGTGGGTATGCACATAGACTCGAGAAGCCTTGGGTTTGCGATGCAACATCGCTTGGCTATGGTTCCCTTGCTAATGCTGTACCTTACCATTGCACACGCGGGCGTACGAGATGCAATCGCTGCGCCAGTGCCGCCGGAAGCTCGTCCTCACCCGGTCTCGATTGGTATCTTGGCAATTATGTTCCCTGCCGTCAGCTCGGTTCTCGTGTTTAACGACGCCGACAGCGGGGAGCGAGCACGGGCTCGCCAGTACCTCGCGTACGCTGTTCGGCTAGCTCTCTGCATGGCCTTGGCTCGGTTTCCCGAGCGTGCCGCCAAACACGTAGCCTGGACCGGAGGATTCGTGTTTGCATCGCTGCTGCTGATGCACACGTGGCGCTTGATGATCATGACCGCCACCCAAAAGCTCGAGTCACGCTGGCGCCGACGACGTCGTCGACGAGAACCTCGTCCCTAATTATGGGTCCGGTGCAAGGAAGGCAATCACGCGAACAGTGTCATCGTTGGGTTCGTAGCCAACAAAGTTGAGCGAACGCCGTGGCTCTGCAACGTACCCCGACAAGGCCACTGCAACGTTGCTCATGGCCTCTTGAATGGTGGAGTTTAAAGGCTAAAGTCCGGCTTCTGCAACCAGCTCTAAATTATTGTCGCTGGTGTCGGCGTATTTGATTACTGGAAGCGCGGTTTGACCCGTGCGAGCGGAGATTGCCACATACCCTTCACCAACCGGCCCCAGAACACGTGGTTTTGTGACAGACAGATCGGCTCCGCTGCGGAAGTCATAGTTCTCACCAAACCACCCGTCCGCGCTGGGAGCTGCCAGGAAGCCGTCGAAGGACCCAAAATTCAAACGCACCGCTGGAGTTGGAGCAGGATCCGCAGTGAAGTCAAAGCTTCGGTGGCACCAAGTTCAAACGATTGGGTGGAAGCGGCACCCAGCATCCCGTGCTGTACAAAGTAAACCCTGTACTCGCCGCCACTTGTAATGTGTGCCATCACCGCTCCAATCCCAACGTCTTCCGTTGCGCTGCGACTGATAGTCGGATTGACGATTCCCAATGTATACAATTTTGAGGAAGGTGCGACGGGAGCTGGGGCTGGAGACGGTGCTGGTGCAGGAGTTGGTGAGCTTCCTGGAATCTCCGTCTCGCCGGGATCCTGCTTGTCTTTATCGCTACCATCGTTGTTGGATGGGTCTGGATCAGCAAGATTTGCGTTCCTTGCGTAAAACACAGTGCAAATGATTGCGGCTGTTGCAATCACCACGCCCAAAAGACGGGCCACATGCTCTCACGGGATATTTCCACTGGAAACAAATTCACAATGGAACCCAGCGCGGCGCTTGCACTCGAAGACGTCCCCTTAAACCCTGTGTGGGCCGCAATGTTCTTGGCAGCCGATGACCTGGGGCGTGGAGATCCCAAAGACTCTTCGAGCCTGTGTCGCCTTTTTGCGCCTGCTGACCGCTGCGGACTTGCCGACGCCTGGATTGACGAAGCGAAGGAGTGGCTTGCACGCGCTGCGCGACTGTCTCTGGGCGACGACGGAACCATGACGCGGTGTTCCGTGTGGCGGGAGACACTGCACGCCATGCATCCGTGGCGGCCGTACGATGCCATGACTGCAGTGAAGTAGGCAGAGTCCATGCCGGAGAAGGGAGCGCTGGAAAAGCAAGTACGGGAATCAATTGAGTCGCTGCAAACGGAACTGCGGGACGATGCCCAGCGCTCCCTGCTTGCGGAGCGGCTGATTGCCGGGGCCATAGCGCAGTCATTCTGCGGCATGCGAGCGGCTTCGGTCCCGCAGGACGAAGCGTGGGAAGCAATGTTTGCAATTGAAGCGTGGCTTGTGCTCCGCCCGGCTCTGGCGCTCCCGGGGTCAGTCGCTGTGCTGACAAGGTCGGCGGCGCATATGCATGGTAAAAACAGACCACGGGGAGCTCTCTGCATGTCGCAGGCGGCAAAACAGCTGCACGATATGGTGTCTTTGTCTTGAGTTCATTGCATGCATCAAACCCCGCCTCCAAAGCAGCCCACGCAGCACCCGACTGCCTTCTCAATGATCTTGTGCTCCCGAATCACTTCTATAAAGTCACCCAGCTTGCCCGGGTTTACGGCAACTTCAACCAGAGACCGCAGGGTGCCCGAGTCTAGGTTGATGCTGCGGAATAGCTTGCGCTGCTCCTCGTCAGGGATCAAGTCCGCGGCCTTGTCGCACAGTTCCCGGAAGACCTAGATCGCAAGATCGCGCTTCTCGGGTCCGCTCATGCCCCTGGCTTTGCCAATCCTCTGTACGAGTTGCACAATCGATGTCATCTCAACCATGGCCGTTTGTGGGTGACGCGACATGTCCAGGAAGAGATCGACTACCGACATTCCTTTTTTGGATGCCAGCCTCTCCATAATCTCGCGCACGGGACCACTCGCTGACGACACACTTCCTTGCGATGCTCCTGCAGCTGCAGCCATGCTTGACTTTCTTGGTCGGCGCAGCAGCCGACCTGACTCAAGGGATGCGTGGTACCAATGGGCCGCAGTCGGTCTCAAGGAAGAGGCACGCCGGGGTTGTCACCGGGCGCCACCGGTCCGCATCCCTGAAACGCACTGAGCCGACCCGACCAGGATGTCTGCCAGCATGAACAAGTTCAGTGACTTTATGGGTGTCTTCGGCCTCGGCCCTCTGAATGCCAAAGAGCGCGCCCAGCGGGTGCACGTGGTCGGATTTGCCGCCTCACTTGCTCTCTCTGTTATGGTCGCTATGATTGTGATCGGGTACGAGCCCAGTAAGAAGGGGTTTGCCCAGGCTTGCGACAGCGACGCGTTCTGCGCCGAGCACTACTGCCGCGACATCAATGGTAATCCCGTGGCGGGATGCGAGGCGACTTGCTTTGGCCCCACTAAGCAGTGCAACATGGCCGGCGCCGCCGGACTAGGCACCGAGGTGAGGATCGGCGGCTCTATGCGGTCCGATCACGCTTACAAGTGGACCATTGGCGTGCTTGCGTTCTTCGGTGGGCTTAACTTAATCCACGGCCTGGTGGCCGCGTCCAACCACGACGGCCGCGACGCCAGCTTCCTGTCGATGTGGGCTCACTTCCTCGGCCCCATGGTGCCTGGTATCGTGATGGTGCTGGGTATTGTCTACCTGGTTCTGTACGGCATGAAGATGCACCAGAGCATGCGCTGTGCCACGTCAAACTGCCGCGACCGCGAGGGCCGCAAGCTCGAGAACTGCGACGCCCAGCCCCAGACCAGCTCGGACGGCAAGGAGAAGTTCTGCACGGTCGACTCAACCGGCGTGGTCATTGGATGGGAGCTCAGGAACCGCGATGTGTTCTTCGGCGTGGGCCTTGGCCTGGCGCTGCTCGGTGTGGTAGGCTACTCTGCCTATTGGCTGTACATCTTGAACGTGCTCGGGGTGGGCGCACTGACTCGGCGAGTCACCGGATTCGCCAACGGCAAGCCTTCCGCGCGCGTCAGCAGTTACAGTGGCGTTGACGGCGGTGCCGCCTTGCGCGCTGCCGTGGACACGCTGTGAATGAATTGACGTGTTTGTGTTTATGTGTTTATGTGTTTATGTACAAGACAACGCAACTTGATCCATGATCTTTGCGCACTCTTCGTGCCCGTTCACTCTGGCCACCTTCTCCCAATGTCTCGCCGCCTCTGCCGTCAGTCCTTTGCGACCTTCAAGGTCATACATGCTGTACTCCAGCTGAAGAGGCCGCCCTTGTTCGCAACAACTGCGAAGCCATCCCATGCCAGATCGCACGGCCAGAGTAATTCGGTGCTGTATCAGTCTCTCTTGTCGCGAACGATGATGCCACTGCCACCGCAAGAGCTCTTCGGGGTGCAGCAGTGGCTCCGTCGTAAACCGTGGTACCCATTCGCGTCGTTGGCGCAAGATCCACTCAAGCACCGTCAAGTTGCGGCGGAAAAACGCGGCAGCACGCCCGGTGGCGTTCTCCAGCACGGTGCGCACGTCCGTGCGGTCTCTGGCAAGGTAGCACACATCCATGATAATCAAGTCCTGTGAAATTTCGTCGTGTCGTATTCTGCTGCAGGACATGTCGGCCAGACGCCACAGAACTTCCGTGCATGCGTCGTTCGTCACTTTGGCCGGTCCTCGCACGCGAAGCAGTTTTGCACACTGATACGTCCGATTCCGACGGACCCCCGCGGCAGTGGCCGTCTAAACGAAGCATGCATTCAACAGACCGGGTTGCACAAGATCCATAATTAGTTGCCATTGCAGCAAGTTCTGAATGGCGTACAACTCTTCCTGCCGCACCAGCCGCTCAAAGACACGAGCACACCAGTCCCGCCATCCTGGAAGGTTTTGCCGCTCAATCCATTGCCGGGACTCCATGTGGTCGTTGAGTGCCCGACACATGTAGTGCACCAAATTGAATTTGTAAATATCAGGAATCAGCTGCCAAATCCACCGAGCTTTGTGCGCGCGGCGATAGCGTATCGCCGCACCAAACGGTACTTCCAGATGCATGTACATAACCGATGGCTATAATGTTGGTACAGTTTGCAACGTTGCATACAGACTCCTGCACGTCGCTATTCCATAGCCCTACCAAATTGCCACGTACAAAAGATCTTCAACAACTTCCGCACCCAAACCTTCGGCCAAAATCGTACGATCGGCACAGTGCGTCAGCAATGACCAGGCTCTGTTGCTGATAATAAACCGCAAAAAGGTTGAATCCAAGTGAACGTGAGAACCTCGGCACTCAAGGATCGTCTTGATTATTGCTATTTGTGACGTTTGCAAGACTCGCTTCCATAATTGCTGTACCGTAACGCTGGGGATGCCTCTCCCATGTGTGACTGGAAGAAGTAAGTGCGCGCGAACAATGTCCATGAGTCCATTCGCGGCCGCTCGCCACAGCTCATTGTAGCTCTGTGCAGATACATCCACAAGCGAATGTTGGACCACGGCCTAGAGTGCGGTCACGTTGTTGGTTTGACAAGCCTGGCTATATCGTGCCTGAATATTCTTCCGTTTGTTAATTTTGCCACAGCTCGTGCAAAAAAAAAGGAAGGCGCACAATATTGCAGCTACGCCAAAAATTACGATTACAGTAGCATTCTCGTTCATCGAACAATGGAAGTGAAATGTGACGTGGGGGCGTTACGGGGCGGTGCCGGAGACACGCGGCAAGTCAGAATTATGGTGCGTGGACGGGTAACTCGGGAAAAACGTACTCCAAGTTTATGCCAACGCTTCAAGCCCCCCATCTTCCTCTTTGCGCGCCACTTCAAGCATCTCGTCTGCTCCCCTCGCACACAACGCAAGCGTTGTTGGCTTGACGTGCAGGTACGGTCCGCGCACCCGAACCACGGGCGCCCGCCGAATTTCGCTTGCGTGATAATGTAGCAGCGTTATTGTACGAGCGGGATTTACCACCTTGTATCCCGCCGCCCGCAGCTCCCACGCCAAGTGGTTGTCGCACCCAGGTGCTCCCAAAGGGAAGGCCCCAATACTCGTAGTGCGTAAGGGCCACCGAACCGCCCACGCGTCCTAACTGACACCATTCTCTGCAAACAACTTCGCACGTCCCGCATCAAAGTCAGCGGGCACATCCCATCGGCCGAGGCACACGGCGACATCTTCGAGCGGCTCTGCGGCAAGCAGCGCCAAAGAGTCATCCGGCGCACAGTCCGTGTTTGCCACTATCACGAGGTCTCCCTCTGCTGCAGTGTCTGCAACTTGATTCCAGCATGCACAAACCGACGCCGCTTCCACAGTTGCCTCCACACGAACATCAGATCCCTCGCGAAGCCACGCAATATCTTCGTCCTCCGCACCCGCAAGCCACAGGTCTGTCACAACGGGACACTGGGTAATCTGGCGCAGCGCGTGCTTCAGCTCGGCCTGCCGCGTTGCGTCTTCCGAGTCGTACCACTACGCAATCCAAAACACCCGAGGTGCATCTTCCTCGCTGGCCGCGGCCATTTTACGGAGACCATCTGTGTGCTCCGGCGTGTTGCACAAATACCTGGAACCCAGACGTCTCAGACCGAAGCACCGGCGCCCGACGCAGGAAGATCGCCCGTACCGTTTGGGGCCATCGCGTCCTCCGTGTCGCTGGCGGCTTTGTCGCTTGTGTCGCTCGAAGCTTTGCCGGCTTCACCATCGTCTTCCTCGTCGGATTCTTCGGAGGCGGCGGCCAGATCTGGCATCGCGTCCAAGAACACCTGCAAAGGCTTGCGATACCGGAATACGGATGCCATTAGTCTTCCTTCGGCGAACTCGAGGAAGTCTTTGAACGGCGGGAGCTCTGCCTGCTTCTCCCATTCTTCCTGGAATCGTGGCGTGGTCATGCCTTCAATCCATCGGTGACCCAGGCTACCGTTGGCCAATCTCAATCCTTTTGTCAACGGCTCCAGTTCGGCACGCATGGCGTGCCCCTCAATGTCCGATACTAAGAACTAAAATACCTTCGACCGGCGTAACGCAATTTCGGCTCCCTTCCCAAACACATCATAATGGCTGGCGCTGTCGCTCGTGATCCCAAACATCTCTGCCACTTCTTGTGATGCGGCCGAAGGCAGATACGGCCCGTTTGCTTCTTTGGGCGGTATCTTCGGAATGAATTCATCTTTTTTCAGGATGGAACTTGTGGTGCCTTCGTATGCAAACACCTTTAATACGATTGCCATCATGTTAGCGGCAGTGCCCGACGGAGACAGAATGGTTTGAAGCATTGTTTTGCGCTGTGCGCTGCTGGCTTCCGCTAGCACGGCAGGCTTAAAGCCCGGAGTCAACTTGTATTCAACGTTGGACCCAGTCTGAACCGCACGCCACATGGCACATCTTGGTCGGGAGTGCATAATGTAGTACCACTCCAGTATCGCAGCATTGTGTGAGGGCGATGCGCTGACGAAGCTCATATTATTTTTTAGCATGCGGTTCAACCATAAAAGCGGGGCTCTGGTGATCAGATCCGGAAGAATCTCCCGCAGCACAGAACCAGCGTGCGATCCTCCTGGGCCGTAATCCTGCAGAAATTTGGATGCAGTGGTCGCCGCAAGCAACCGTGCCATAGCGCTGATCTTGATGCGCACGCTGCGGTAATGGTGTTTACGTTTGCTACCTCCCACCAGCTTGGCCACCGTGGCGACAAGAACGCAATCAAGTCCAAGTGCCGCAGTTTTTACGGAGACGTCGTCTTGAATTGCCACGAGCACGATCTGGCCCGCCAAAAATGGTGCCCAGGTTGCACAATACGGATACTTCTCCTGGTACCCCATTCCAACATACGCTGATGATACCTGATACGTCGAGTCGTCCAAGAGTGTTCGCACGCGGTCCATCACAAAATCTTCGGCCGACCCGTGCGGCTCCACAACCACCGCGTGCTTGTGCTTCCGGTCGATCACAACTGCGTTAACGTGACCGCTCACTTTGCCGAGGTCGGTGAATATTAAGGTAAGCGGCAAAATAACGATTCGAGCAATCCCTGTTGCGTCAAAGGAGGGTAGGCGATGGTACATGGCATGAACAAATTCATCCCATTGGGTATGTTCCCGTCGTTGGTAGGCCGCGATGTAGCTGGTCCCGTCTACAATCATATACTGCGGCAAAATGGCAACCTCGTGGCGCACAGTTGCAATATCGCCCAGATATTGATAAAAAGATGGTTGGCTGAGCTTTAAATTCCGCACGAGTCCAATCAACAGTTCCGTGCGCAAAAACGCATTTGCCGACGAGGAGACTTTGGTGTTCATGGTCTCATCGACGAGTTCCAGCATTCGTTCCAACCTGGCTTTGTAGATCTGCACGTGCGGCAGCCTAGACGCCTCAAGGCCGCGCTGCATCTCGGCGACGTCAAGTTTTGGCAGTACCACTTTTGCCATCCTGGCAATTGACTTTCGAAAGACAAGACGCACGCATGCCGAGCAAGGAGGCCACGCCGCTTGCTCGTGGATATGTCGCCAAATCAGAGATGGAAGGCCAAAAACGCAAGGGTGGTGACGGAAGCATGTGGGTTGCGCGAGGCGGGACATGGGTCCGATGCGCGGCGGCCAGCAGCAAAAAAACAGATGCGATTCTGAAGCGGATTGACACGTTGCAAGCCGAGCTCCGAGGCCAAATGGACGAACTCAGGATCGCTGTGGAAGAAGCCAAAGGCGAGAGAACCCGGCTGGCCTTCCCGGAACCGTCGTCGCCAGCATTATCCGTGTCATCATCATCGTCATCATCGTCATCGTCATCGGACGACAGCAGCGGCAGTGACGAGGAGGAATCGGAAGCATGGCGAGACTACCTATTGGATCCGTTGAATTACACGGAACAGGACAAGCAAAGGGCAAAGTTAGAAGTTATGCTGGCACAAGACGAGAGCATGCTCGAGTCGCAGCCAGATGTGTACCGATTCAAAGCAGGATTCATGTAAATGTGGGAGGCAGTCACAGCACCGCGACGTCGCCGATGTTTTTCGGTATTTTCTTCGTCGCCTTCGGTCCGTTGTGGTGATATGATACACCTGCCCATACGGCAAGCACGATCACGAACACGAGGAGAACAGCAACAACAATGCTGAGAGCGAGCATCGCGCCATCAATTTTGCCTAGGCCGATATCGACCAAGTCGACAGTCAAGGCGTAGCTGCGGTTGAGCAGCAGAGCGGAGTGATCGCGCGACGTGCCATAGTACACGAGAAGGGTGTACGGCCGCGCGGGCATGGGACTCTCGAGCGTGAGCACATGCTCTTCCTTAGTCGGGGTCTTACCTCCGACCAGCACGCCCCCGCCCATGGTGGCATACCGGAGCGTGCCTGTGTCGTCCATGTAGATGAGATCGAAGGTTACGCCCCCACGGAGGTTGTTGTCAATCTTTACCGTAACCGTCAAGTTGGTCATGCTGGTTCAGCTGGTTTCATGGTGTCCGCCTCGTCATGCGGTTGGCCAGCCGACGCCCCCGCTCGAGGTCAGCCGATGTCACCTGAATGTCAACCGGCGCATGTGGCCGAGTCGGGAGGAGTGTAAAAACTTTAATGATGTCAAGAGATTCGGTGCCGCTGTACTCCGTTATGATACAATCATTGCACACAGCTGCAAAGCTCATCCGCTGGCCCGGCGCCAGCCAAGCAAAGACCTATTGGCCGCACGACACTAAAATTGGGTTGTTTGCTAAATTTAGCATTCGAATTGCCATGTTAAAAGCATTAATTTGAATCATTCACAAATCTATCATCACTTATCAGTGTCCGCCAGACTCACCAACCCCGTCGTCCCCGTCCGCCATGCCCCTGGTGCGTCGGCTGGCGTGACGACCATTTTCTCAAACGGATCCGGTTTGCTCGCATACGCTCGCTGCTCGCCTGGATCGATCACCAGCTCACCGTCTGTGATGGCTTGGAGAAGGTGGTTATCTTTGTCGCCGTGCAGGAGAGCAATTGCAAGCTTTTTCCACGGAAAAAGCTTTTCCACACTCTCTTGCCCGTCGTAGTCATGTATGCGCCAGTGATGGAACGCCGGCATGCGAACTACGCACAGTCGCGCACGCTTGCTCGAAGCCTTGTCCAGTCCCATGTCCATGGCTAGCTCTACAATAGCTTGGTCGGCGCGCTCCTAAATAGCGAGGTCATCGTCGATGGGTCGGGCGAGTGTCTTGGTGGCGAGTTCCACAAACTCGTCACTGAAGCCGAACCCACCATAGCAGCCATTGAATATAACCCATCGAGGTTCGTGCAGAGGATCGTGCACAACGGCATCTGAACCGCCCCCCGCCATGGCACTGTAAAATGATTTTGCGCTGGATTTTACTCGGGCATCACCGTGTCAACGACACACTTGTCACACGGTGACGCCCGATGCGCGCAGCACGTCCACCGCCGACATGTCGTCCCCCAGCTCGGCCGCATACAGGCAGATTTCGGCTCGTAGACGTTTTGGAAGTCCATCCGTGGCAGCCATGGATGCGCGGTACCACCTTGACTAGGGTCCCTTCTCCAATACATCCGTGAGCTTGCGCGCGTGCACTGCTTGGGCACCAGCCCCTTCCTTGGGCCCTTTGGCTGGCTGCGCAGTTGGAACCCTAGAAGCCTCTGACGCTGCCGATGCTGCCATTTCGCAGCCATGATTCACGGATCTGCTTCCGGCACCATGATGGCCTCCACGGTGCCTGGGTCCGGAAGGCACTCGAGAAGACCGATCCGCTCCGCGTTCAGCGCATGACGAAGACTTGACAGGTCTGGCTTCCTCGCTGCTCCTTCCGGCAGCAGGGGTTTGGTCTTGATAGGAATGGTGTTACCCAACATAAAGTGTCTCGCGATCATTTTGGCGTCGTGCCATCGGGTAATGGCAACGAGCTGCCGCAGTCCGCCAGCCTTCTTGTGCTCAAATGCCGCGACACCAACCACGAATCCTAAGATCCTGTTCGGGTGCGGCGCTCCGCACCACTGCGCAAGCCCGGCAGAGAGGAATCGCACGATCTCGGCCGTCGCAACCATTCGCGCGAGTTGCTCCGTGGACGGGGGCTGCCCAAGAAGCGTCAGGGATATCTCCGACGACTGCCACGCCTTCTGCAGGGACTCCGCGCGTCGGGCGTCTTTCCTGGCGTCGGCAGCGCCTTGCTCTTCGCCAAACCGTATCATGCGTCGCCGAGCTACGGCCCTGGCACAGTGCTCGATGCTCTTGGGGTCATCGCGTCGCAGCGCCGTCCATAGGCAGGCCGCTTCCACTGGATCGTCGACGGATCCCGAGCTTACCAGCGAGAGGGCCCGGTCTTTTTGCGTGCGAGACGCGACGGCAAGGCCGCCGTCCGGGCTTCCGCTCAGCTCGAGCGCCGCCGCTCGCGCGGCGGCTCCTGCAGCCGCCATTAGGAAGTCTTCTGTGCCCGGACCACCAAGAAGTGCGGCTTCTGAGCCGGGCACTTCCTTGAGCACGTCGGTTTGTGAGAAGTCCAGAAGCGTCTGGGCACGGAGTCGCTGCGCCACGGCGAGCGCCGCTGCTTTGAGAGAGTCGGCCATTTCCGCCGGATCGTGCGAAACATGGCCAGGTCTTCAACACACCTCGGACCGACACACACCAAGGAGGCGCACCCCTTCCAAGCCGCCAAGCCCCGTGCCATTGGTTCGACCGATCAGCACGCCAGGCACCTGCGCAAGGAGCGAGTGGCCCTGGTAGCGAATGAGCGTTGGATTTGGATCAGCATGGCACTTATTGCGTGCATTGCCGTGGTTGGATGCGTGATTGGTGTCATTGGATACCAGCGAGAACTGGAATCGAGTCAGGCGTTTGAACGCCTGGTGGTGCGGAACCGCCTCATTGTCAACGAGACCGGGGACGCCATCACCCACCTGGCGCACGGGCGCGCCCTGGTGAACACGCAGGGCAATCTTCCGCTGCAGACGCTTGTGCGCTTCACCAACCCCATGGCGACCGTGCCAACGGTGGTTGCAACTCTCGTTAGCACGTCGGGCACCGAGGTCGCCGACTACACCCTGACCATTGCTACGCCAACCACGCAGGGGTTCACAATGCTGCTCAACAGCCGCGACTCGAGCACGACGGTTGGACCCAACAACTAGATGTACGTTGATTACGTTGCTATGAGCTCATAAGCAAATGCTCGATTTGAAAAGGATATATGGTGTCCGTTCTCGTCACATTGGGAAGCGTCACGCATCATTTTGAAGTTCTCGTGTACCTTCTCCGTCATTGTCTGTCCCTCGGATTCGATACGTTTGTGGAAGTTAAACCATTCTTCCTCAACACGGATGAAGGCGATCGGTTTGGTCGAATGGACTATCTTCGCGCCCGATATGCAAAACACCCCTGCTGCAGCAGACGCATCATCCTCTGAGGCCAGTGCAAATACTGCCGTCACAGTCATTGTGATTGTCGCGGCCATCGTGCTGACGGGCCTCGTGGTACTCGGCGTCACTTGGGCGCGCAGAGGTATAACCAATCAAACAAACAACTCCGGATCAGCACGTGGATTCCAGCAACTGAACGGACGAAACCCATGAGCGCCGAGACCCGGCGCTGGGATGATGCGGCCGAGCGGACGACCAGGGACTCTCTCCGCTACGCCAACCCTGAGAGGGGGCACCTGCCGGTCAAGACGCCCGCACATCGAGCCGCCGACGCCATCTCCGCCAAGCGCGCGTCCAAGCCCTTCCGACGGTTGTCCGCGTGGATTTACGCCGGCGCAGGACTCTTTGCGGTTCTGGCCGTGGTAGGGATTGCATTTGTTGTGGCAGCGACCGCGAGGCGCGCCCACCAAGCACTGACCGGCGGACGCTTTGCGAACCGATGCCAGTGTCCGACGCAGAACCAGGTTTGCTCCAACACCAGCCCGCTCGATTGCGTCGAGTGCAATGAAGACACGGACTGTCGCGGCAACACGGTGTGCAAGGATTAGCAGTGCGTCATTCCCTGCAAAACAGCCGCGGACTGTCCAGACGACAAGGGATTGTGCGCAGCAGGCGCTTGCACCGAGTGCCGCATTGATGAGGATTGTCAGGGCAACAGCACCGGCGGGGTCTGCGACCGCAATCGGTGCGTGCAGTGTGTTACATCTGGCGACTGCCCGAACAACCAGACGTGCAACGCATCCACCAATTCTTGCATTCAAACATGCGGGCCGGACGGAAGCTGCCCCAAGGGCCTCGTGTGCCAAAGCGTGAAGGGATTTTCGCAGATGGGCTACTCGGGTAACATCTGCATCGAGTGTCAAACCGCGGAAGACTGCGTCGGCGGCCTCCGGCCGTTTTGCTGCCTGCCGGGTGAGAATTGCGGGGCCCAGCTGTTCCGGTGCATTTAGTGCGTCTCGGACGACTCCTGCGGGCTCGGCGCCGGCGCAAACCAGTACTGCGATCCCAAAGACCCAACGTGCGACGGGACCAGTCCGAGCACCAGTCCCATCTTCCCGGGCATCTGCGACCCTCAGACAAAGCTTTGCCACGGCGCCTTCTGCCATTACCCTTGCGGCAACATTGGGACGACCTTCTTGATGCGGCTGAATCGAGAATCGAACCTGTGCGTCACCCACGTCCTCGCGAGCGAAGGCGTGTGTGAAGCAGACCCAAACTCTCCCGTCGAGGGCGACAACCGCGGCTGCGGCCGCTTGCAGTCGTGTCTGTACGGGAACGTCGCGCAGTACTGGATACTCTGGCGGCCTGCCGCGATGCAGCACCTGCAAGACGCCTACGTTCTCTCTCACACGTTTTGGGTCGATCGGCCGGACACGGTCAGTAAGGAGGCCGTTCGGTCGTTTGCGCATCTCATGCAGCCATCGGCGGACGGCGACCCCGCCACGTTTATCGACGGCCAGGAGTAGGGAGTCCCCAGCTTTGTGGGACCGGGAGTCACCGTGGAGCCCAATGACGCCGCCACTCCCACTGGATTCCGCGTTGCAACCGTGGCCAAGTCGGGAACCAAGGTGTACCTCCGCGTCGAGTCCGGAGAAGCCAACATGACCTGGAGTAGCGACGTGCAAGGTGCCTTTGTCGCCGAGCAGCTCAACCCCACGGAATCAGTGTCCAAGTCGTGCGCGCAAGGAAGTCCGCCGCAGTGCCCAGTGCCGGCATCCGTACCATTCACTCCCATTGTGCCGTCGCCACCCGCTTGATTGCTGGACTTGCGCCGACACCACCAAACCAACATATTTTCAATTGCACAAGGCAATGACACGGGCAATGAACGTGAAGGATCTGGCTGCACTTGCACGCAAACATGTGTACTGTTTTATGGGGGAACGCTTTTTGAACGAGATGGGCGTGTGTCGGCGATGGGTACGGATCGGTCCGGCGGTGGACGTGGTGGACGAACTGCAGTTCCTGGAAGCTGTACGGGAAGCCCGTGACAAATGGAGACTGTCTCCAATGCCAAGAGCGTATTCTGTTGTTTACGTTTTTTGTTTGTGTATCAAGCCCATTCATCCACGCGTCGAATCACGTCTCCTCCCATCAGCTCCAACCGTGCTACCAGCTGCGCACGTGCTGCTCGCATGGCAGCCGACCGTCGCTTTGCCATGCTTCCCAGTCCTCCGAGCTGCTTCTTCTACAAGCGGAGCGTACGAATCTCAGCTGATACCTCGTCCATTTGCTTTGCAACACCCGAAGGAAGCGAGCCCGCCACGAGCTTGCGCGCTGGCAGCTCGACGCCCATAGCACCCGCCAGCATCTCGGTGGTGCTGCGCACGATGTCGCTCACCCGAGCCTGGCCCTTGGCCGCAACCTTGCCCTCGGCCAGATCACGGATTGTCTTGCGCTGCTTCAGCAATGCCTGCTCAGCGTGCTGGTACTTGGTCTCGTTCACACACTGCACGTGCAGCGCATCTTCCTCTCGTCCGTAGGCGCACACGTGCTGCCAGATAGGATCCCTATACACGGTTGCCCGGCCCACGCCACGTTCGGCCAAGTGCCAGGAGATAACGTAGTCGTCGCTAATGAGTGTGTTCTTGCTCAGTTGAGCCTGCTGCGTGAGGACGTCCGGCTGAATGTGACCGAGCCGGTACGCAATCGCGCCAAAGCCTTCCACCAGATCCACGGGATAACACCCTTCCACATCCTTGATTCGCTTGTCGCGCTTGCCTTCGTTACGACCCTTCTCTCCTGGGAAGGCATCCAGCCGCCACACCTCCGCGCGATTCCCCACGCCGCCAACGGCGCACCGAGGACCCAGCTCGGCCGCGTAGTTGACAAGACTCGTGAGCACGTTGCGCGCGTAAAACTAATCGTCGTCTATCGACACGACAATGTCATGGAGCGGCCGTCCGGAGACTTGCAGGGCCCGAATCGTTGGGATAATCTTGGTGGCTGGACCTATGTCCGCGCCGCAGCGGTTGATCCACAGCTTGCTGCAGCTGCCGTACAGCCGGGCCGAGACGGTGTACTCTTCCCCGGTTGGGCGGTACGTATCGGGCAAGTTCAAGAAGACTCCGCTCACATGGCGCAGGTCGGGACTTTGCAACACTGACTCGACAAACCCGAGCCGTGCCGGACTACTCGTAAGTGAGACCCACAAGCGTACTCCTCCCTCGCGCATCATCTTCTGCGCCTTGGGCGTGAGACACGCCCGTAGGCTCCGTTGCATGATGTGGAGAGCGTGCGCGTCTCCCGGGAGCAGGGGTCTCGACGACCGTCCAGCTTCTACACCTGCGGCCAGGGCAGCGTCGAGGTCGGACGACTGGCCCTGATCCATCTGCTTCCGGACGTTCTCCGGCAAGCGAGCCAGCCAGTCCTTCCGACGGGCGTCCTCCTGTGCGTCCAATTTTGCGCAGCGGTCCCTCTCGTCCGCGGCACTAACAGTGTTAAGTACGGCCTCCACGCTTGCCTTCAGCTACGCCTCTACGTGCTCCTGGGCCTCGCGGCGCTGCGAGGGGCTCAGCAGGCGCTGCCCTGCCACAACGCACGGAATCTTGCACTCGTCGTAGGGCTTCGGGTCGTCTTCCATCGCGAGCGTGCGAGCACACACTAGAACGCCAAGCTCAGGCCGGGCGCGCACAAAGTCGGATGCTCCCAGAATCGCGTCGACGACCAGACGAGACCGTGGGGCGCACGAAGCAATTATCGCTGCAAACTCAACAGTCTTGTTCTCTTCGCGTTTGTCGATGTCGTGCAGATTTGTGGGGACCTTGCCCTGCCGAACCATGGAGCAGCGGCTTGCGTTGCCGGGCCGAAGCGCAAAGCCAGCCAATCGTGACACGAGGTCGGGCCGACCGTAGATGCCTTCACCAATGCAGACAAACAGATCCGAGTCGCACGCGCCGTGCCATCCAGATGTGGCCCGGACCGCGCTGAGCAGGGGCGGCTCGCCAACGTGCTGGGGCCGGACCACGAGTGCCTCTGGGAACTCGCGACGCACGGAGGAAGGGACCCGACGGCCCTCTGGCTCAATCAGTATAGCGACATCATACGACTGCAGATCCAGGAACCGAAGCGTCTTGACGCAGACGTCGTATTTGCCACCCGTGGGGGCAAGCACCACAAACACGCGGGCCAGGGATCGGGCGAGAGAGACCCGGCGGGTCTGTGGGCGAATCGGACGAAGAACTTCTGGCAGCCGAATCGCGTGACGGATGCTGGTGTCGTCGAGCACAGGCACATCGGGAGCCACGCGGTTTGCCTCAAAGAGCTCGAGCTAAAGCGCCCGGTCCGCCGTGCCTACTGCTTGCTCCTCCGGAAGTAGGCCAACAAAGTCTTCTACGCCCGCTTCACTTCCAGCGCCTACCGTCTGACGGACCTGTGTTGCTTCCTCCGCATCCTCAAACTAGACGTTCGGACTCGGCTTTGCCGCGTGCCTACCATCCAGGGGCCTAAGGTAGTTGGGGCGCTCCTGTGAAGCGGCTTCGCGATTCTTCCAGGTACTGGCGAGCCGGTAAAACCCAAAGGCCAGCGCTGTGCCGGCCGCCGCGAGCAGAGCAGACACTGCAATGGCAATCCATAACCAAGTGCTCATGTGGCAACTTTGGTTTCGTTCCGAATAGTCTCGGCAACGACCCGCTACATACGAGTTACTCCATTAAGAGAACCTCGACCCAAGGCCGAGGCGGTGGCCTCTAAGTGCGACCAGGCCCAGGAGACAGCTCTTCGAAGGGCACCCCTTTGCGAATCCGTTTGGCACCTCGCGTGTGCTACCGCAATTCTGTCAGACGCGTGGCGGCCTTGCGCAAGCACGCACCGGGACACCTGATCCATCTGCCATTCGCGGTCGTCGTTCATCCACGCCAGGGCACACCGCTGCGCCAGCACCAGGGGCAGGTCCAGGTCGTCCGGCTGCCGGACGCGAGCTTCCGCGCACACGTCCTCCCACTCACCCTCGCGGTCAAGACACGTGTTTGTGGGACCGAGAATAGAGTGACTCGTAAACACCAAAAGCAGCGCAAGATGATCGCGCTTGACGGTGTTCCGGAAAAAACCCCGCGTCAGAATGCCCGACCGAAGGCCGGCTCTCGCCATGCGCACCGCTTCCGCCGCAGACGCGGCGTCGCCAACCGAGCTCCGGCAGGACGCTCGGTGCGCCGCCTGCGCAAAGGCGCGCCACTGATCCTTCGGAACGCGCTCACACGGGTCAGGTTCAGCAGGAGTTGTACGCTGGAGGCTGACGTGGTGGCTGCCTCGAGGCGAGACCGCCGCAACCACGATGCAGCATACCGCTGCTCGCGCAAGTGCGAGGAAGATCCAGGTATCGCTCCAACGCTCCGAAGCCTTTGCGAGACAGCTCCCTTCCACTGGCTGTGAAGAGTTCCAGAAGGGATGGTCAAGCGCCTGGCGCGCCGTAATTCGCCGGCTCGGGTCAAAACACAGCATGGAGCGCAGCAAGCCCACGAGGTCGCGACCAACCTGCAGCTCGATGTGGTCCAGGACCGTTCTTCCGCTGGGCAACGACGGAGATGGGAAGTCTTTGATGGCTGCTTTGACATCTTCGGGCACTGGTAGGCCGAGCTGCACCGCGTGAACGGCAAGGGCGTGATGATCTGAGTTGGTGGGATGGTAGTACCATGGACACACCGCGCCGACAATCATGATTCCGAAGGACCAAACGTCCGCAGCCCGCCAATCAACCGGGTGGGGATTGTCGTGGACCAGGCACAGCTCGGGCGCGCGGAAGAACGTGGTGCCCACGTGCCGTGTCGCGGTGCGGTGAGGAGTTGTGCAATCCCGAAGCATGTGCGAAAAATCGATCAGAGTTCCGCCTCCGTCCTCGCCAATGACGACGTTGCTCAGCTTTAGATCGCGGTGAGCGGCGCCCTGAGCATGCATCTCTACTAGTTGCCGCAACGGACCTCGGAGAGATGTGCGCAAAACAATGACAGGGTCCACGTTATGAAGCGTGCCGTCCTCTTCTTTGATGGCATCTTTGAGGCTGCCCCCTGAGGCGCAGTCCATCTCGATGCAGTTTGGCAAAGGTGGGATTCCTGGTATTGGCTGCGGCGCCCGAGAGACCTGAGCGTGCAGCACCGCCTCTGAGCCGCTGATACGGAAGCCCAAGAACTCGCGGAAGAGCAGGTCGGTGAACCCCTCGTCGCTATGAAATATTTTGCGGATGCGGGTGCCGCAGCGGCTATGTTGCAGGTGACAGTCCACGCTCGAGATGGCAGGTCTCCACTTCATCGGCGTCAGACTTTCGCGTGTGAGACAAGGGGGTCAGAGACGACATCAAGGACGACGTGAAGACGGACACAAAGAGACAAGAAGTATTTGCAAATATCATACCTTTCGGAAGAAGGTTGTCACGGTTCCTCCCTACGCGCCGCGCACCGTGTCCGGAACAGCCGTCAGGCGCCTCGCGGCCTGCTTAGAGTACAATACAAATTCGGGGAAGCCGCTATTGTACGAAACTTGGACGCAATCCGGACAGTCGGCCAGGACATTCTCGGACGCGCACGTTGCCTGGCAGGAGCAGGCCGTTGTGCTCACCGTCTGCCGACGGATGTACCCTCCGCAGTCGGCTCGCGCCGAGCAGCGTCGCTGCACCTGCAACTCCGTGGTCCGCTGCTGCTCTAGCAGCTCAGGGCTCTGGCTAAAGATACACTGGTCCGTGGGTGCGCTCTTGGACCACCAGTAGGCCTTCGGGTCTCCGGTGCAATCAAGGATCCCGTCCGACAGCTGAAGACCCTCCGGCTGCTCCTCAAAGTTCTGCAGGTACCGACCTTTGTCTTTGGCAATCCAGAGGCCAAGGAACACCATCGCCATGACCCCGAGAATCACGGCCCCAAAAAGCGAAGTACCGGCGAAGCGACGGTAGTGGATGGCCGCGTGCAGCAGACCGTGCATGGGGACTGGCCGCTTCACATCGCGGGTCGCCTGCCGCGTTCGGGTCTCCTCTCGGATTACCTCAATTACTGAAGGGTCCACCGGTCGCACCGTGCGCTTGAGAGGTCGCGCCAGCTTCATCCCGAAGCGTTTCCAGATTGCCTCCTGCCCTTTGAATTCATGCGACTGCACCCGGGCATTGTCGCTATCGTGTCATTGATGCATCGGCGTTGTCTTCGGGCGTCGTTTGGATTCTCGTACACCTTTGCGATGGTGCGCCCGTACTTGCCACGGCCCTGGACGACCAAGTACACGTCCTTATTGAGCGCGTGCGCGATCAACTGACGCTTGCAATCGTTGGCCCTCTGGATGCGACGAGCCGCCTCGGTCTTTGACTCTTTTGTTCCGGGAGAACGTCGCATCTCGGGCGCATCGTAGCCCGCCATGCGAACGGTCAGCGCGCGAAGGTGGAGAGACCCGGGGTCCACTACGGCGCACGTTATGGTGTCGCCGTCGTACACGGACAGCCCTCGGGCGCGCACCGGAACGCCAGGAGCCGGAACCAACAAGCACGGGTTGCCGTACGCCAGTCCCTTCGGATCCGCCGCCACGGCCTAAAGCTCCTTTTTGTCCCAAGGCATATCGGGCTGATTCATCTCCACTGCAAGCTCCGCCGTGCACGAGCATCCTCCGCACCAAGCACCCATGGAGCGCTTCGGCAACTTTCGTCAAGGCCAAACAATTGTAATTTCACGTCCGTTTCCACATCTTTATCCCATCCGGCGCAGTTGGAATCAACACATTTACCCTCATTACGCCATGTGCGCTCATTTGGACCGGCCTGGTCGTTTTTGATCTGTTAAACTCATGCGACGGCATTCATGCATTTTGGTCATAAAATCCACCGTCTCGTCCATACTACAGTCCATGCCGCGGCGACTCCGTTCAGTACATCCGTGTCTCCTCCACGGGGTCCGTTCAGTTTGTACCGCTGTCCGTGTTGATCGCCTGTACCGGTTCGTCCGGCAGCCGATGTCCAGACCTCAAATACCGCGACATCTCCATGATACTGAGGACGATGCAGAAGGAGATGCCGGCGATGACAAGCGCCAGTGCCGCGCTCGCAAACCACGTTCCCTGCATGATTGGCTTTCGATTCCGGGTGTGGCGGCACGGGGAGCTGCGGCGGAAAGTACGTCAGCGTTACTCCGTCTGTTCGCCATGCACACTTCACTGCTCGTGTTAGCAATGTATTTGGCCAGCATCTTTTTGCCGCAGCGCCAATCCTGGCAAGGGATGTACGTATACTTAGCGGCACTGGCGGTTGGAGGAATGTCTTCGTATTTGGCATTCGCCGCATTTGTGGCGGCCTGTCTTTAGCATCGGGGTCCTCTGCTGCGTGATTTTGGCAACGGGTGCATATTAGTGTGGATGCACGCCTTGGGCCAAATTGGGCAGTAACACAATGTCGCAAGGCACCAAAGCGCGTGCAGCAACCAAAGAAAAAGATCAAAAACTGCGACCGGAGCACGCTCACGTCGAGACCTAGTGGAAGGCGAACTTGTCGCAAGATCGTGATTGGATTCCGTGGGAATGGGTCGAGGAAGTTGATGCAGTGAGAGAGAACAACGTTCTTCTCATGTTCCCTCCCCGTAGCTCTCCGGCCACGTTGCATGCCATCAAAATTGACAAATCGTAGGATCACTGCGCCTGGCAGCGCACGCAAGTCTACGGGAACCTATTTTATAAGTAATGGAACACCAAGCAAAGTTATTACGGCAAATAATCAAAATAAACAACTGTACATTCTGTCGCATATCAACCACGTTTAAATTCGCCTCAAAAGTCGGCATCCAAACAAAATCTGCGATCCTCCACCTCGGTTCCGACGCCTGCAAGTGCGTACTGACTGACACGCCCCTCAAAGAAGTTTTGCTTACCCTCCAAACTTTGAATGTCCATAAACTCAAAAGGGTTGGTCGCTTTAAAGAGCGGAGCAGCCCCGAGCTCGCAAAGCAGCCGGTCCGCGACAAACTCAATGTACTAGCACATGGAGTCGGCGTTCATGCCAATGAGTCGGACGGGAAGTGCATCTCGGACAAATTCCTTCTCGTACTCAACAGCGTCGGCGATAATTTCCTGCACCCGCGCTTCCGTTGGCGGACGCTCCAGCTTGTTAAAGAGCATGCAGGCAAAGTCGCAGTGCAGGCCCTCGTCTCGGCTGATGAGCTCGTTGCTAAACGTCAGTCCCTTCATGAGTCCCCTCTTCTTCAGCCAAAAGATGGCACAAAACGAACCAGAGAAAAAGATCCCCTCTACGGCGGCAAACGCCACCAGCCGCTCTCCGAACGTCGCTGTCTCCCGGTCGCACCACTTGAGCGCCCACTCTGCCTTCTTCTTGACGCAAGGGATCGTATCGATGGCATCAAACAGCATCTGCCGCTCTTTGGGTTCCTTGATGTAAGAGTCAATGAGCAGGCTGTACGTCTCCGAATGGATGTTCTCGATGGCAATCTGGAAGCCGTAAAAGCAGCGCGCCTCGGTGTACTGCACTTCGTCGGCAAAGTTGGCAGCCAGGTTTTCGTTGACAATCCCATCGGAAGCAGCAAAGAACGCAAGCACGTACTTGACGTAGTGCTGCTCGTCCGCCGTCATCTTCTCCCAGTCTCGCGTGTCCTCCGCCAGGTCAATCTCCTCCGCGGTCCAGAAGGACGCCTGGGCCTTTTTGTACATGTCCCAAATATCTTTGTGCTGGATGGGGAACAGAGTAAAGCGCTTGGGGTTCTCCCGGCACATGGGCTCAACAAAGGACTCATCCCCCGAAGCTACGGAGAGCGGGCGCGAATCGGACCGTGGAGGAGATGACGCGGCGGCAGCCATGACGATGACCGGTGCGGCGATTTAGACAGCGGTGACGAGGCAAGCACGGTGCAAATCACAAAGACGTAATTCAACGCGGTAGGTTGTCAGAAGGTTCCAAAACTTCCAAGTGAGTGTCGGTGCGTCTCCAGACGACACCACCGTGTCGGAAGCCCGGAACAAGTGTGGCGCTGTCGTCAGCGTGGATTCCCTATCAGCTCCTCTGGCATCACGGTCTTGGGTGCCGGAATGTTTTCTTTTATACTGCGAGTCTTTGGAGCCTCACCGGGCAAAATATCAAAGTCGGTACCGACACCTGAACAGGGCGCTCGATCCTTCGGCGAACTCGCGGCGTCGGGGTCATGCACGAGTGCTGCGCTCAGCGCGGAGACCGGAGCGCCGTGTGGGTCTTTGGCGTAGGCAAGCATGGCAACCATCTGAGCTTTTGTGGCGGACAATGCCATCTTGTTCGCTTTGGGCGGCCATTGATGTGATTTAAAGTGAATAGAATGAGTCAATGAGTCTAATGCACGATTCTTGCAAGTGCCGGAGATGCCCGAAATGTTGCGTGCACTGCTATTAACCGCGATTGCAACCAGTGTGGCGTTGGTGGGCGCCGGCAGCTGCGAGTGTAAATGCAGCGCCCCAGAGCCTCGTAGCATCACGCGCACAGAGCTCTTCTCCCGTGTGCTTAACCGTTGTGCGCAGCTGCGTGGTCCGACGGAACAGCAGGCTTGTGCCAATGCAACCGTCAGCCAGGCAGCGTGGCTTGCTGGGCGCTCCCATCCTCCGCCGACCGTGGATCCGCCGCTGCTGCACGTGCTGCTTACGAGTGGTCCGGCGCAGCGCGCGTACATGAACGGGCTGTTCTAAACCCATGCCGCCCACCCACGTCGCCATGGCTGCATATCTTTTCGGCCTGTCGTCTGGAACGGGAGCAGCGATCGTGTTTGAAACGGTGTGAATAGTTCGTCACTGGTTCGGTTAGCGGGGAAGTTAGACGAAACCAAAATGAGCAGCATGTACGGGCCCTCTACAACGACGACGCTCGCCCACCAGAAGCCATATCACTCGCACTCGTACTCGATGTCGTCGCACGCCACTCGTCAAGCATCCAGCTGGCAGAAGTACGTTCGCTTTGCTCACGTCATATGGCCCGGCGTCATCCTGCTGGCCATGGTGGCAACGGCGTTTGGTCTCGCCACAACATCATATACCTACACAATCATCACCTCGTGACCAAGTCAACCCTGACCAAGGAGGAATTTGTGCGGCAAACCACCGATCATGCCGAGTCCAGATGGCTAACGGTGCAGGTACAAATTGACGGCACGTTGACAATCTTGTAGAACACCACTGGAGAGACCGACGGCTCCTTCCGCGTGGTGCTGGAGAATGACAGCGCGCAGCGCCCGGATGGCGGAGCAACTTCGTAGCAATTTGCTGGCGTGCAGCTGCTTGGAGATTCCGGGTTCGTCAGCCAATACCAGGCAGTACATTCAAGCGTGATATCGAATCATTGCGAGCAGGACCGCCTGTTCCAGTACCAGCAGTGCCGCTCTGGGCTTGGTTCCAGTCCAGAAATCATCCGTTGGCTGATCACGGAGACTGCAACAGATGGCGGGTCGATCTCGCAGCCCAACGCTTCCATACTGCACGATGTGACTGCCCAGGTTTTGTTCCGCAAACGATAAATAAATACACAAAACCGCAACATGATTAAACCGGAACTGCTGCGTCTCCGGCACACGCGTCAAATGGCACATCTAAATCATTCTTCACTGCAAGATTGATGAATTCCGCAAATGCCACGAAAGCAGTTTAATTTTGAGCGCGCGTGCCGGCGATTCCAAGGCAAGGCACCATGCTGCTTCCTCGAGCTTGCAGGTGCTGACGGGAGCACGGGACACGTAAGCGCCGTGATCAACCCGAAGCACGGGGAGGGGGGCGTCACCTGTGTGAGCGTTGAAATTAGCACTGCCTGGCGAGCAGCCGTCCCGGGCACGTGGCACACACAACACTTTGTAGACACGGATCCAAGCATTCGCAAGCGCTTGCTCACCAAGTACCTCAAGGCCAGGAAAAATGCCCGCATGGCCCACGTGCACAGTTCGCGGGATCGAGGCAAGAACGCGTGGTTGGAGACGGCGGTCGAGTCCTTCCGCAAGGACGTGATGACCGCCGCGAAGGAAGCGGCCGCGACCATGTACTCGCAAATGAGCGTACGACACCGAACAAGAGTGCGTGACTTTTACTATCACGAAGATTTACCATGATGCCTTTGCATGCGCCCGCCCACAAATCCCGTACGATCAAGAACGACTGCTGCTGACATTAACGCAAGCAAGCTACAGCGACGGCGCAAGAGAGAACGAGAATTGACGGGGAACGCGTCGACTTATGTCGTGATCATGCTTTTGTGTCGACTTGATCCAAGCAAAATAAGAATGATTTTTTGGTGGCGTTTATCAACCCAAGTGAGCGGTCGAGAGAGCGTTTGCAACTCACGGCGATAGCATCCCGCGGAGCGCGTGCAGCTCGTACTTTGATTTTTCGAGTCCGTTTGGGAAGCGGTCTACCATAGAATGCGCGATGCCGGCCATGGCAAACATGATGGACGACTGCAGGGCATGATGCCCAAGCCCAAATGCGTGCAAAATCTCGTGCGCCGCCACGTACCGCACGGAAAACCCTCCCCCCGTAGAGTTGTCTTCGACGTCTGCGTCTGTGCGCCAGTCCACTGTGCCGTTGAACAGCATGTCGCCCACTATTAGGCTTGTTCCGTTCTGGGGCGTGTACGTGTACGCAAGGACGCTATCGGGGAATCCTGTGGAGTAAACGCCCACTCGCAGGTCTCCGTAGTCGTTCACGTCGTAGTTATCAAGAAGACCCGCGGCTTCCCCGCTCTCGTTCACCTCGGTCATAGTCACGCTCAAGTTGCCGCCATAGCCAGCTTTGGTTGAGAAGGCAGCCTCGAGAAGGCGTCGGACATCGTCGATCGCGAGGCGGTATTCAGACTTGAACGTATTGTCGTCAATACTCCCGTCTTGGTCCGTGAAGGACGTGGCGGAGCGACCTGAGGCGTCTAGTGTGGTGTTTGTTTTCACAAACGAGTACGTAACTTCAAGGCTCTAGTCGCCCTTTGCCAGGTTCTCCACCGCGTCCCTCAAGGGTACATACGCCTGCGTGATGCTCCATCCCTCAACAGTCACGTTTGCGTCTGCGCGCGCCTCCCCGCTCACCGCCGTCCGAAGAACCGTGGTAGCAAAATTCTCTTTGCCAATGCGCACCTCCCACGATCCATTGGCAAGCGGACCAGCTTGCCACCTGCCGTTGGCGTCGGTCGTACCGGACGCCTGTATGCTTCCTCCTGATACTGCGGCACCGGCCACCGTGGCGGCCTCTACCTTCACAGCTTCGCGCGTGGCTTTGGCGGCTTGCAGCGCTTGCGTGGCCACTCGTTGCGCAACGACCGTGGCGTTAGGCATCTTTTGCGAGTCCTCGTCGAGTGCGGTTACTCGAATGGTGTTGGCTTCTCGGCGGCTTGCTCTGATCCCAAAGACAATGGCAAGAACAATGGCGGCTACCAAAACCACTGCCAATGCGCCGAACAAATAATAGCGCTGGTGAGATGTATTTACCATTGGTGGTCCTCGAGGTTTCAGATGCGCCCCCTCTGTGGTACTTGCCACTTCCTGAAACAGACCTCGAAGCCAATCTGCCATGGCCCAGAACATCCAGCTGATCGTCAACAACCTCGGTGGTCGCGACACGGTTGAGTATGATGTGGTGGCGCAGTATTACACATTCACCGCCGCCGGCACCAACGCCGACCCTACCATCGACGTGAAGGCGGTCACCATGACGCGCGTAGCCGATAACGCAACTCAGTGGCAGGGAGAGGCCGCCACGGCCGCTTCGCTCAATGATTCGTACGGTGTGATCGAAGTAATCGCTGTTAGGGCCGCTGGCGCCGCCGAGCTCTCCGCTGCCGCTGGCCTGCAGCCTCATCGCATGGTGGCTCGGTCTGCCGCGCGCTTCCAGGTCGATGGCACTAAAGGAATGACTCTGTATTTTGATGCCGCCACGGGCCGCTGGACTGGCAACGAGCTGGTCGACGATGAGGTTGAGGTGAGCGTGACCAACGGTATGTCAGCGCGCCGCTTCGTCTCCGTCACGGATGCCGGACAAACCCTGGTGCAGTCCAGTCTCGCGTCCGGTGCCAGCGGCAAAGTGTGGTACCGCCCCTTCGGCGCCGACGCTACCCCTGTGATGGAGCACGCCGCTCTCCCTGCCGTGTTCACTGACGGTCACGCCCTGTCTCAGCATCAGAGCGTGAACCAGGAGGCCCAGGATTCTCGCTTCCTGAACGCGCCCCTCAGCGGAAGCGCCCAGGTGACCTTAGCCCTCGACGACTCGGACGTGGACGATATCGCTAAGGACGTGCACGGGCTGCATGGTATGGTAATTGCGCTTCTGGTGCTCATCGCCATCATGGCACTCATCAGCTTCAGCCACGCCGGCGCGCACATGCACAGCATGTTCATGGGCAGCAAGGCATCGTCTGCTCGAAGGCTGTGAATCAAATGAAGCGAATTTATGAACTCTCATTTTCCACCATCGCACTCAATTGCGCAAGCAACGCGTCCCTCGTCTCTGTGTCTGTCGCCTCCCCTTCTTCGGCATCTACGCCCCCCCCAGCGCCTGATGCCGGTACCATTGTGTCTTCTTCCAGCCAGTCCCCCAATCTCCCGGCCGTGGGCATGGCTTCGCACGCCTGAGCCGCTCGCATCTGGCATATAATGTGCGCCACCGTGGCCTCACCGTCGTCCTCTCCTCGTCCCAGAAGCGCGTCAGCACGCAGGCTCACCTCGCCCGTGCGCTTCGGAACGTCACAAAGGGCGTCTCTCCACCATCCGTCGGGGAAGATGCCCTGCATACCAAGCCACTTGGTGCATGCTTCAGACGTAGGCCGATGCAGTGGGCGCAGTCGGCAAGCCCAGTGCTCGTACATGCGACGCGTCGCGACAATTCTCCGCGCTTCCGCAGACTCGCCGTCTTCCGATATTGCTCCAACGACAATGTTGCTTATTGGCACAATTACTACGACGACATTGTACAAAAACGTCGAGCAGAACCGTGCTCGCGTGCAGTCGTCGATACCGTTGCGCTTCATTGCCTCCATGAGAACATTGACGCGGTCCGATCCCACTTCAACTAGACGCTAAAGCACTATGGGTGCGGATCTCTGGCAGCATACGTACACGACCCGAGAGTCTGGTCGGACCCGCTGGTGCGATGGTGTAAAGTAGCTCTTGTCCATGGCAGCGCGCATCAGCTGACGGTGGCGCTCGCACCGCGCGAGATCCTCTTCGTCTGCTCGGTGGGGGTTTAAGTGGTCGTGCAAAAGGCTGCCGTCCTTGGTGCGAAGAGTGGAAGCAATTTCTTCGCCTGCACGCGGCATGTCCGCTCGGCCAAGTGCATGTACCATGTCGGATGCTTCTGCGGGTGCGTAGTGAAGGTACCCCACGAAGCTGTCCGAAGTGAGGCCCGTGTAAGCTCGATACGGATCAAATCCTTGCTCCGCCCCGTGGGGAGGCGCGACGAAGAATCCGGGATTTGTGGGCTGCGCCACCCGCTCAAGATTGCTTAGGTCGCTGGCCACCCTGGCGCCGACCTGCGAGCGAGCACCGCCGTCCTGGCACGCAAAACACACAGTGTCTGCTGGAAGGAGTGCGAGGTATTTACCGACGCCCGCGGGCGGCTCTTCGGACTCCGGCTTGCGCGAGCACACGCTTTGCATGACTGCGGATACGCCTCCGAGCCGCGCGAAGCACGCTGCCTTTGCCTGTAAATCCTTCCGACTCTCTTCCGTGTCTTCGATGCACAAGGTTGAGACAAGGTACTCAATCTGCGTGGATGCAAGGCCTCGTCGCATCTGAAGGTTGAGTGAGCACGTGGCGTTCATGACTTCTTCGGGCCCGTCGTTCATGGTCGCATCGAACGGATCGTGTTTTGGTTGGCTGTGTGCGAGCGCTTCAAGTGTCTGTCCTTGCGAGCTCATGCTGGAAAAACGAAGCAAATGAGTGCAGAAGACGAAGTACCACCTTGGCGGATTTGGGGACTGCACCCGTGTTGGTACTTTGCAGGAGTGGGATTGATTGGACTTGGACTGGCCTCTGTCAGTGGCATTGTCCAGTATAGTCAGAGCACCTAGCAGCAGGCAACCCGGTTGAATATCGGACATTACGCATCTTCGTGCGACGCTGGAAGGTAGCATAACATAGTTCGAGCGTATGCCGACGCGTTTTTTTGCGATGGAGACAGGAGGAAGTGGTGCAGTCCTTAAATCGCGACCAAACCATGGTGCATGCGTTGCAAACTAAACGAGCATCCGATATCGTGGCGTCCTTGGCCTTGCAGCCACCACAACCAATCTTGCAGACATGTCTAGCGGCCGTACCACATCCTCTTGACGTTCGACTGAGCCCGGACGAATACATTGTTGGCCCGCAACAATTCAAACAGCCTCCTCTCCTCAAACAGGTCGAGACAAGCTTGCGCAGTGTTCGCCGCAGTGCCATACAGATGCCACTTACGAGCTTGTCGCTGTCAGACGACGATCTCACCTCCGACTGGTCAACCGCGCAGTTGAACGTGCCGCTCGGTTTGAGGCACAACGCCACCAAGACCAATCGATACCGAGCTCGCTTCGCGACGTGTGGGGGATCGTGGATCGCGACCTGCATTCAAGCAAAGACAGTGACATGGACAGGAACACCAGCAGCTCTGGGCAGGATGTCTCGACGAAAGGACGTTGAACCAATGGATCTCGAGGAACAGCGCGAACAGCGTTCGCAAAGCGAGGTGCGGCTTCTTGGGCTGGAACCGCGCGCAGCAGCGTCACCGTGCGACGACTTGTTCCCAGCCTGCTGCTGCTCTCTACGCAAATGTGGCGAGATGCCTCGTCGCGTCTGCGGATGCCGTCCGGTCACCATTCTTGTCATGATCTTGCTTGGTATCACTGGCATCACCGCCCCCATCACCATCGTAACGTCGTGGCAACTGACGCAAGCATCCCATCAGGTTAGCAAGCTCAGCCAAACGGCAAACGAGTTAGAGGGGCTCGTGCAGGAACTGGAGCCGCTTGCCCGCTTCGCGCACTGTATTTTTGACCCCAAATCATGCTTGAACGAAACCACGACCAATGGCGACGTAGCGACAAATGAGACTGCGGTTCCCGCTGACGATCGACCGCGAAGCCACCTTCGCGGAGGTGATGCGGCCCGCACGGACCGTGGTGGTCAGTCCAATCAAGGCCCAAGGCGACGTGCAGACCCTGGAGGAAGCCGTTGCGATCGTACAGGCACTGAGCCCCGAGCAAGGGAACGAGGCCAAGATCGACATCCGAGTGGGCAACTATGTCATCAACAATCCAATTCAAATTCCACCGTTTACGGTGTGCAGGGCGAAGGGACGTGGTACCATCGACAATGTCGAGACATCCAGCGGGCACCAATAATACTGATATCGGATCGACGGCGGCAGCAACAAGAGAGTGCAAGTGGACAAAGGCTTCCGGTGCTACGTCGTGGTCGCGTCGGCGGCAGGTGAGATTGAATTTGGGCTGGGGAACGGCGGAAGCCAATCTCTAGGACGTCTCTCGCTCAGCGCAGCAATTCCTTTGACCACCACCGTCTTCCCGGATAGATCGCGAACGCATCTGGGGGTGGTTCTTCGAAACGACTCTGCAACCTGATGTGGGGTGAGCGAAAACGGATGCCGCCTCGCATGGAAGCACGAGAGCAAGCCACGGAGCGGGCGCGCACCGAAGTGGCCGTCACCCTCATGCTGCTGATTGGCGTCACTGCCGCATTTGCCGCGTGCGGTACCGCGCGCGTCTGACGCTTGCCCCGCACATTTTTGATTCGATCTTTGCCGTGTCTGTATCCCGTCCCAAACGCTCGCAACGAAACGCCACATGGCGGACGACGTCCCGACCGAAGCTCATCCCGCTCGCCGAGCCGCACTCCTTGCGGCGGGCGCTCCCGTGCGCACAAGTGCGGCACAGGCCAAGTCCGCTGCGGTCGGACACGCCCTGCACGATTACCTGCGACTGCACGCGTGGGAGTGCAGCACCCGTCACGCACGGAAGCTGGCGCAGTCCGCGCAGGCGATCGTGACGCCGCTGAAGAACGTCGACCGCATCGCTCTCGACATCACAAAGAACCCCCAACACGTCTCAGCGCCAGCCCTCGACCACGCCGCGGCTCCGCACGTCGCTACGGTGCTTGCTTCGGCACAGGCCAAGCATCCGTCGGTACAGCACGAGCTATCCCGCCTCGGTCTTCGACCAGCAGCGGCCGAGCACATGGGCACTGACGCGCTCCTTTGGACGGGGATGCCGGCGGACGGCGTGCGGGTCCTGGCCGAGCGCGAACACGGGCCCGAGGCCTACGAGACGTTTGGTAACCCGGTTCGGTCCGGCGACCATTCGGTGAACGTTCATCCTGGCTTTGGTTCTTGCGTGGGCGTCGAGCTTCACCCGTCGTCGGCCCCAGACCTGGTCCCTCGCGTCAAGTCCGACAAAGCACGGGCCGCGCTCCCACAACGCCCGTCGTCGCGGGCCAAGCCTCTGCCCGGTCAGGGTCTCGTGGCGGCCAGGTGGGTGGTTGCCCGAAGCTTGGCGCAGCAGGCCCGTTTGCTGGATAGCGACAGCAAGACCGAAGGCCGGCCGTGGTCTCCGCACTTCATGCCGCCTGCGCTGCAGCATGCCCGCATCGCGTCGGCGATGGGAGCAATTCACGCGTTCCGCCGCGCCAACGGCATGCCGCCGACGCTGCGGTTGCAGGAGGCTGCCGAGGCGTACCTGCGGGGCGGCGACAGCACGTCGGTCCTCAGCGTCGTGTACCAAGCAAGCACAACCCCGTACGGGGTGGCTCTCTCCAGCATGCCTCTCGAACTCCTCGGAGATGGCACGGAGGAGGACGCCGAGGCGAGCGCGCCGGTTCCCATGTCGATCCGCGATTTGGTGCACCCGGCCGACCGTCTCGCGGCCGACGTGGGTGACGGCGGCCGTCCCGTTCCGGCTCCGGCCCTGGTCAGCGCGGTGTCTGGGCCGCTCTTGGACGAGTCGGCGTCCGCACAGATGCGCGTGGTGGACACCATGCAGACGTATGCGAGCAAGCAATCGTCCGATCTTCGCGAGGTCATGTCCAAGACCAGACCGCTCGCTGCGTTGACGGCACTCTTCACGTGCGGCCCCCGCGGAGAGGTATCGCCATGGCTTCGGCACGAACTTGACGCCGCGGCGCGCGGTCTCATGGCGGCGACTCGAACCATGCGCCAGTCGGTGCACGCGGCAGCGGTTGGCAGCGGCATGAGCGGCGCTTGTCTCGCCGTGATGCCATCGGTTCCCTTTGGGGATGTCCTGACGCCAAACATTCGCCGGTACGCAGCCCTGGCATCACACGCCCGCGCTCGGGAGCAGCTGACAGATGCGGTACGATCGCTCCACGGTGCGGGAGAGGCTGCTGCCGGTCGTCTCGCAGCGCTGGCATTCATGGATCCGAACCGGCTCCCGCTCTTCCTCCGAATGCTCGGCGAGGAAGACGGCCGTGTCGCGGTGGCCGACGGCATGCAGTGCGAGTTCTTCTGCGAGAGGCTGGTGCTGCTGGCCGAAGAGATGGGCGACCGGGCCGCAGACACGATTGCGAGCGGGAACGATCTCTGGCCGATCCTTGCAGTTGCGATTGGTTCCGTCGAGGCAAAGGCGCGGTACAACAGCGCCCCCGACGCAGTGTCGCGTGCCAGGATTGCCCTGGCCGAGGTGCAGGCGGAGCGTGGCAAGGTTCGGGGCCGCGCGGACGACGACGGTCTGGCCAGTGGGAACCCGGAACTTGGGCAAGACTGGGCCAGTCGTCCGCTGCGAGACATGGCGCAGCGTATCCGCGCAGTGGCACAGCGGAATCTTCTGCACTACATGATTCGGAGCATGCGGCTGCCACCCGACGACGTGGCCGTTGCCGCAAAGCGCGGTCTTGGAATGCGGGCGACCGATGTTGCCGGTACCTTGGCGGACGCCGCCGGGTTCTATTTGCCCCCGTCACTGGTGCTGCGCGGATGTGTGGAGCAGTACAAGAGGGAGCTGCAGCCCTTGACTCGGATGGAAGAAGGATTCATGCCGGCGACCCCCTCGTTGCTGATCCTGGTGTCACAGGAGGCGAATCGTGAGAAGCACTCACCGGTTGTTATGGCGAGCATGGCGGTGACCGTGCGCGACCTGCCGGAACTCGCTCGGCGCGAGCACCGGGTGCGGGCTCGCTTGGCGTCGGAGCTTGCGCTGGAACGGTTTGAGACCAGGGATGGCCGGGAGCCAAAGTTCATGGGCAAACCCCTTGCAGACGCTACTACCACCGCGGAGCACATCGACGCAATTATTGACGACGCGACGGGGCAGCGTGACTCGCGTGACACCATCGACCGTCTTGTTGGTCGCGACGACCGAGCCCGAGCCGCGGTGCACGCTGCTGCGACGGACATGGTCCGGCCCATTGGCGCACAGGTCCGGGAGATTGTCATGGAGCGGCTCAACGACATCCGACTTGACGCGCAGATGAAGCAGGCGGAGCGAATCGCGTCGGACCTAACCATCGAGGCTGGCGGGCCAGTGCTTCAGGTTGAAGGCGCCAAGGTCGAGGGGAAGGAGGCAGAGCTGCGGCACGAATCCCGCGGTGAGCTGCGGGCGATTGAGCCCCACCAAACCTCTTCGGCGGCGTCGGACGCGGCGGCGAGAGGACGTGTGGGTGCGTTCGGACTTGGGTTTTTGCAAGGTGCGTTCGATCTCGTGTCAGAGGGGCCGCAAGCGCTTCAACCCGCGCGCGAGATGGCGAGAGCCGTGTATGAGACTCTCGAGACACACTTCCCGGGAACGCACAGCGACTCTGGGCCGCGGCTGACTCGAGACTACGATTCATAGGACGGGGCACGGCCGGCGGCAATGCTTCCACCACCTCGGCCCACTGCGTCGGCGCTGACGTTTGCGCGTGCGCTGCACATGCTTCCGAGCACGGGCGGACGGTTTGCGCGGATTGAAGCGACTTAAGAGGAGGAAAGTAGATTATAATTGTTTAAACTTTTATTTGTAAAAGTAAAAAACGGAACGTGTAATGTAAAAAAAAATTATATTTTCAGTGAAGCCGCAAATGCATCTTCAATTGTTTTACGTGACAGCAACGGAAGCGCCGCCTTGCGAATCACCGCGTGTATGTCCACCCGCAGCGTCGTTGGCGTCGCCGGTCCAGGGGACGGCATGTCCATTTTTGTGGTTGACGAGGCAATCTCCAACTGCCCGTTTGGGGTCGTGTCGTCGTGCACGGTGACGTAGAATAGCTTCGTACACACGTCGTACGCCACACCAGCTCGCTTGCCCAAATGCTTCGGGATGGCCCACCAGACCGGTAGCATGAGCTCCTATAAAATTGTGACCGCCATCGTCGAGTCGGCCAGCGTGCATTGCTGCAGCTGTCGCAGCAGAAGGGCGCCCACGTTGTAGGGATTGTTCAACTGCTTCTCCGCCGTCAAGACTTCCGGAATATTGGTGCTTTTCATCATTGCGCAGAACGCGCTCTTGTAACGCTCTGCCATCGTCGCGGCGCCCTCAAACTAGGTCTGGTTAACAGTGCCGAACACCGTCCAGCTCGTGTTCTTGATGCCAACGCGCATATGCATACCCTGCACATAAATGCCAACTTTAGACAAATCGGTGACATTGTGCCTGGCGACCAGAATGTCGCATGCCGCCGCCGCGCTTGCCACAAAGTCCGGCAGCGAGATTGACGACGGTAGCGAGTTGTACGTGGCGTCGCCGATCGCCTCGAGAATTTGTAGGATCATGTTGTGGGTGAGCTCGTCGGTACTGCGGTCCTTCCGTCGACACGACATTTGCAGGGTGAAGTGGCACTCGTGCTCACGTTCACGGTCCTCCAAGTAATCAATGTACCACTGCATCATCTCGTCCACCGGAGCCAGTTTGATTAATTGACGCGACAGCATGCCCTAGATCGGCTTCAAATCCATCTTGTTCGGCCCGTCAAGCAATTTGTCTGCGGCGCTCTGCAGCGTTGCGAGCGCGGCTTGGAATGCCTGCTTGGTCTCGTGGGCAACGGCGATCGCATTGGGTGCTGCATCAATTTGGACGTCCGCTCCAGCGCCAGAGGCTGGTACTGCTGGGCCGGTGGCGGCTGCGTCCGCGGCGGGCACGGTTGGGCCATCTGCTTCCGCTCCTGGACTCGCCGGTACCTCGTCCTCCGTGCTAGCGGTCGGTTCCTGATCCACACGGTAGTACACCACTTTACCTTCGACGAATTTCACGTAAATGTGGACGTGCATCGTGAACACCAGGGCACTAACCTGCTGCAGTTTTGCGCGGTTCTATCTCTCGCGGCACACCGTCTGCACCGCCTTTGCCGAGGTCGCATTCAGGCATTGCGCTGCAGCGGATTCAATGATGGTCTGCTGACACGTGGGGTCGATGTCACCCAAGTAAACCGTGAATTGCTGGAATATGGGTTTGTGCAGGACCTCAAAGCGCCGCACTGGGATCTCTGCAAACTCGATTCCTGGTCGACGAGGCAGGTCCGCAGCCATGCGGTCACCGTTCCTAGTTTTAACGGCGAAGCGAATCGTGCCATCGTTGTCCACCTACTCGAGCGAACCCGAGTACCAGTTCTCCCGGAACTCGTCGTGGGATTTGACGTATTGAACCAGCTTGGCACTGGACCCACGACGCCATTGCATCCCGGACGCCTTGCGCAACCCTTGAACGACGATAGGTGCATAGTCTCCAATAGTTGGCGCGAATTCAAACTCCACACGGTTTGGTTGCGTCATGGTGTTGGAATCTATTCGTGACCATCGCGGGTAAGACACAGTCGATACAAGTCCAGACAACCATGCGGCTGTGGTCGTGGTAACTATAAATACTAGCAGGCGCCGCAGACCTCCGGAACCTTGTCGCCAGCACCAGCCAGCGGGCACGGGTTGCGCGCCGCTTGGAGCAACCGACTTTGCGCGAGTCGTTCCAGTTCCAGGCCGGGCCGCCAGGGGAATCGGCGGCCAATTAATTTGCCAGGTCTCATGGCAGGTGCAGGTGCAGGTGCAGATCACGCTCTCCCCACGTGCGGCTATGTACTGATACCCGACGCCTTTACCGTGGCCGACGCCAGCACGATGCATCGAGCCGTATCGTCGCTGGCCCTGAGAGCACGTCCGGTCTTTAACCCGGACCGGAAGCGTCAACAGACGAGCCTGTCATCGGTGGAGGTTCCTCTCAAAATTCAGCGGGCGTGTGCTCCCGTGCTGGCCGCCATGTATACCGCCCTGACCAAACACGGCTGCGCGTACTCTGTCTCTCCGGTAGCGCTTTACTCGGCCAAGGACTGCAAGGCGCAACCGTGGCATCGCGACTTTGCACCCGAGACGACAGTGGGGGCATGCCGCACAGACGACGACCGGCTCGCGATGGCGTGCGTGGCCGCGATCGATACCGGAAGCGTGCTGGACGTGGTCCCGCGTTCGCACATGTCGAGGCGACACGAAGCGGATCCGAACGACGCAGCTGTCCGTCTAGAGATACCGTGCGGAAGCGTTCTTCTCTTCCACGGCGCTTTGGTGCATCGCGGGTGTGACTACGACATCGCCAACACCAGGATTCACATGTACGGCTTGAGCCGAGACACCGACTTTGATCACGACAAAACGTACAAGCTCAGGGACAAGGAGGGACGGACGATCGTGTAAAGCGAGACCGGTGCAGATCAACGTTGAGGGCGTACATCCAGTAGCCGCTGTAGCCTAGCACGGCAAACGCCGCGATGCCCAGGCCCAGCCCGAAGTACAGGTTCTTGTGCTGCAGCTCCCAGCCGATGACGGTGCCGGTCAAATCAACCATACTTCTTGCCGTCCGAGCTCGTCTGCGGCTGCGCGTTGCAGCCCTCAAGCTCCCGACCTTCGCGGTCGCGACACTACATCTGCGCGCAGCGCTGGCTCTGGTGATGCTTCATGCCGTACATGGTCAGGAACACAATTCCAAGTACAATTATATTTTGGGTTTGTCATGCAGGTCTGCGGCGCGCCGCGAAGCCGTCTCCGATTCCTTTAGAGCATCGACGGCGTGCCGCGGAGTTTGCTCGATTCGACCCGGTGCCGCGAGACCTGGTCCTCTACATGTTCGGCGATTCGAATAATGCGTCGGTCCCCGGTCAACCCCAGAAGCAACTTGATAACGTCCATGTGTCCGTTCGCGCACGCCCATTGCCAGGCTTGTTCACGATTGGCATGCGCATCGGACAAAGTCGGGCGTATGGTTTGAGTGAAAACCGCGCCGAATGGCCACAGAGACGAGTCGCCAAGTATGCGAGCTGTATGCGAGTCGTCTGGCTCACGTTCCGCTGTGCTCCGTCAAGATCGACAACCTCAGCTTTGCCGGCTGCTCTCGTGGTGATATTCGCGGCAAGACATGCAACCTAATTGATACGTGCAAGTACTCGCCGGGGAATTCCATCAACATTGCAGGCGGCTACGTGTCAGCGTATACGTGCCAGCGTGATAATCACAGAGTGTTGTTGCTAGCAATCGGTGTGTCAATTTTAGTGCTTGGACTCGGTGTCGTTATATGGAACACTGTGATACAGCCTCAAATCAATCAATACCGGGCCATAGCACGGGAGCAGAAGCTGCTCCAGAAGTATGTGAACCTCCGCGCCCAAGCGGTGGCGACCAAGGCGCTGGCCGCGACAGCGCCACCGAAGCCAAGGTTTTGATTGATTTGGACGTGTCCGTACGTCTTCGCTTCCTTGTCTGCGTCTCGTCACACTCGTCCTCCGCTTCTTCTCCGCTCTCCATTCGAATGGCCTCTTCTCGTTCCGGCGTTTGCTCCACGCCCGATCCCCCCATACGTTTAGCAGGTGGAGACGATGGGGCGGCCGGCGACTCTCCTCTCCACCTAAAGGCATCAAGTGCATCGGGAGGCGTCGGACCGAGCTCGTCGTCCATCTTTACCGGTCTGGGGCACTTTGCACCAAGACGCCTCGGCGCAATGTGCAGATGATGTACGGTTGGTCCGGTGGTTGCGACGGAGGACGACGAAGAGGATGAAGGGGTACGATCAGTCGTAGCGTACAGAATCCCCAGCATGCATCGAATGATGCTTATTGGCGAGCGTCGCAATATTTGCGGGCACTTGCCGGACACGCACCTGGTCTGCATCCAGCGCAGCGCCCCGGCAAACCCGCATGGCGGAAGCCCAAGTTGTTGGAGACCAGCTTCACGGAACTGACGCACGGCCGAGAGCCGAATACCGTCTTTGCATACGGCCGGTGGGCACAGGCTCGCCAGAAGCGTCTGAGCGGTTTCCTTGGGTCGTCCCTTCGGAACGTTCTTGAGTGCCTCGGCCATGCACGGACAGGTCTTGTAGTGCTCCAGCACGTGCTGCTGCGTGCGCTTCACCAATTCGCACCCGCATTGAACTTTGTATCCGACCGAGGCCCCGAGCAATACAGCAAGCGTGGCTGCCACTTCAAGCGGAACGACGGGCTGACCGCTCGTAACGGAATAATAGCAGCACTGTGAGCTGCGGCTGCACTTGAGATACTTGCCTTCGTCGCCTTCAAGCACCGAGACTAAGGTTTTACTGAGTTGTACGTGTGTTGTGTCCATGCACGTGTGGGCCTTCAGTTGTTATTTGGACAATGCAAGAGTGGAACAAGTTACTTTAGCCTGCAACGTCACGACTCGGAACAGCAGTGTGCCGGAGACGTAAAATACCGGAAATGGCCTCCTACGGATTGCCGGACGTGCTTTTGGTGCGGGCTGCAACCGAAGCGGTGGCCAGGGGACTGCTGCACGGTGTTCCGTTCTTCGTCGACCATGTCAGCTCGGGCGACAAGCTACAGTTGGAAGGTGCGCAACCGGCCGCCGTGTCGGAGGACGGCGACGGACGACGCTGCTGGATCTGGCGCGGAACTGTGCCTAGAGATGGCCGCAACGCACCTGGCCCGGATGATATCCAGCTCCCTGCGCTTCTGTGCGTTTTGCATTGCCCCAGCTTGCATCCGTCCTGGAACACGGAACCATTTACCATGGATGGCGTCCGCCCGGGGCTGCTTCACGGGTGCACCGCCATGCGGGGGGTGTCGGCCGAGCTCGCAGCCGCTCGTCCGTTGGTCCTAGAAGCATTGGCCAAAGCCACAGCACAGCAGCAAGAGTGGCAGACTGTGTTTTACGCCGGTTCAGGTCCGTCCGGGTCGGTGGCCGAGGCCGTGGCCCTGCTCGCTGCTCTGTCGCGACTGACCACCACCAACGAGTTTGCTCCCAACGGCGCCTCGGTCGAGTGCTTCAGTTTGTTTGCGCCCCGAGCGTTTGGGGGCTTGACTCCAAGGTTGCAGAGATCGTCCGGCGTGGCGGACCAGACTCTGCGAGTGGTTCGCCCATGGTCCACCGTGCAGCTGAGGCCTCAGCTGGGCGATCGCCGCGGCGCGTCGGCCTCGGGGATGCAGCTGGCGCTCCGCGGAAAGTCGACGGTTTTGTGTGACGAGGGGAGCGAGGCGGTCGAGTCTGGCCACATCTCACAACTGCTTGGTGTGGCTGGAATTGTGTTGGGAGTCCTGTGGATCGTCGCAGGCGCTGGTCGCATGATCCTGCGCAGCGTGCGGCGCCGTGACGTTTGGCCGGGTGCACTTGGCATTGCCGATGATGTCGTCAGCTTTGCAGTCGGCACTGTGTTTTTATTCTTTGCGGTTCGCATTCAGATAGCCAACGACACGGGCACTCCCGGGTCTTCGGCCGATCTTCGCGCGCTGGAACGAGCCGTCCGCACCAGCCCCGACCCAAGCCTGCGTCTTCCTCCCCAGGGACCCTGTGACGGCCATTAGGCCGTAGCGTCCACCGCCAGCGCTCTGCTTCTGACCGGCGCCGTCATAGTCCTGCTTCTTTTGAATCCGTTTTTGGCGTCGGAAGCAGCTGCTCGCATCTTTGGGTGGCACCGCGAGCAATCGTACGAACGGTACTTTACATGGGGACGCTGGGCATTGGCCGTGGCGACGCTTACAACCTTTGGCGTTGCTTATGCAGTGGCCGCCAGCGGCGGCGCCCGGGCGGACAGCGTGGTACCGTCTCCGGCCGCGCTCGAAGCCGCTCCGCCTGCCACGGCGACAGTGCGCGACACCGCTGACTTTACAACGTCCGACAGCGAGTTTTTACGCTAGCTTCGGGACGCCATTGAGTTTACCTAAACGTGGAGCCATGGCGTCGTCGGTGGCAGCGTGCCCGCGAGCGATGGATCACGACGAGTACCTGTGCCGTCACGTGCTTCCGCCCGCTGCGCCGGGACATCCCGTGGTTGACGTTCCGCCCACGCTGCGAGATCGCTTCCACGCGAACCACCGGGCGGACCGCTTTATCCCGCGGGACTACGCACAAAAGGAGATGCGGTCGACGGGCGTGCACGTGCTCGCGGCCGCCAAGGGGATGGGCAAAAGCACGTGCCTGCGGGCGCTCTGCACGGACCTGCCGCTGTGTTTGTTCGTGACATTCTCGCAGTCGCTGGCGTCCCAGGTGTGCGTCGAGCTTCGGGAGGAGCCGTCGCTGGACGTGTACCACTACCGCGACGACGCTTCCGTGGTGCGCGCCGGCGGCGAGGGCACCACGCCCGCGGTTGCCGCACGAGCGCAGATGGTTCGCAACAACACGCCTCCCGCGGCCAAAGTTTTGGTCGTAGTTATCAATTCCCTCATGAAGGTTGGCATGGATCTGATGCGCGAAGACGGAGAGAAGCCGGCATCGGGAGAGCTACCGCCGGGCCTTTGCTTTGACGGCATTGTTCTGGACGAGTTTGAGAGTGACCTCACCAACGTCAGTCCGGACGGTCTGGTTACGCACGGACGGCTTTAGCTCCTGCACCGACTCGCGCAGCTGTGTATGCAATCTAAGAAGGTTCTCGTGGCGGATGCCATGCTTACTCCAGGAACGCTCGCCATTGCCGACTGGATCCGCGCCGCCCGAGGCGAAGCCAAGTCGCGCTTCCATCATTTTACCGGGCGGCCGGCCGCCGGACGCACGGCAACGATTGCGCGCCACAAAGCCGCATGGCTCGGGAGACTGCTGCACGCGTTCCGGTCCGGGAAGCGAGTGGTTGTGGCGTGCGGAACAAGATCCATGGCCGTGGAAGCATCTTCCGCGTTGCAGATAGTGGCAGAGGAATGCCGTCGCACGCAGGGGCGCGATCCTCGGGTCGTGCAGGTGCTATCGTCGAACGATATGCCGGCGGACCGTCACGTGAACGAGGCCTGGAAGGTCGAGGCGCTCGTGTACTCGCCGTGCGTCTCGGCCGGGGTCAGCTTCTCGGTGCGCGGGTGGTTCGACGAATGCTTCTTGTACCTGGTCGGTGGCTTCCATGGCCTACCAGGAGTGCGGAACCAGGTTTAGATGATTGCACGGGTGCGAGATGTCCCGGCGTACCACATCCACGTGTGCGCACCCATGCGGCTGCTCCGCCCGTGCTCGGACGACTATGGTCTCACGACTCGACACGCTCCGCCGACTGCCATCACCATGATTGGCGGGGCAAAGGCGCTCGCACCCGCAAGCAGCAAGGGCCTCGACGCGCTTGACCTGACACGGGCACTGGCCCGAGGCATTTATTGGAAGCATCAGATTGGGCAGGCGGAGAAGCACTACTCGTACGAGAGGTCCTTCCTGCAGCACCTCGCAGAGATGGGAGTGAAGGTGTCGCGCGCCCCGCACGGAGGACCGCCGCCAAGGCCTGTCACGGTATTTGAAGCGCCGCGGGGTACCCCGCATCCGACGTCGTCGCCTCCTGCGGAAGAGCTGCGAGCTCGGGTGTGGCAGGCAAACCTTCCGCAGCCAACTCGACTGCAGGCCTCTGGGATTTTGCCGTCAGGAGAGGGATGGTGCACGGTATTGCCGCCGATCGAGACCGAGGTGCGCGAGCTTGTGCAGGAGCACTCCGATCTTCCGTTGACCGACAGCCTGCACGCGACGGTGCTGCAGGCCGCGCTGCTGCGGGAGTACGCCGTCTTGACCAAGGCCGATCATAGCATTGAGCTGCGAGTGGACGAATGGAAGATTCGGCGGCTGTGCAAAGGCCGCAACCGCAAGACGAGCCAGTGGATCTGTTCCCAGGGACCCGGCGGAGTGGAGGCGTGGATTCGCGCTCCCAAAAAGCCGGAGAGCTGGAAGCAGCTGCGCGTGCCTGCATCGGTTGCCAGTGTTGGTCTCACGTGCCTTGCGGATCCTTCCCGCGAGATCGCGTCTTCGCGGGACGTCTTGGAGCAGGTTCCAGACGAAGGGTCCTTCGGGCACGTCGTGGGCCGAGCGTTCCGCGGCGCGGCGCGTGTGTTGCACGACTGGCGCACGGACGAATGGTCTTTGTCGTCCGCCGTCCCGTGGGCAAAGGGTGGACTCGGAGATTCGGGCCTTCTGCTTGCTGCGCGACGGGCGGACGGGTCGCTCGACACCGTGCTGACCGGACCGGAAGATCCGCGGCAGTGGGAGTGCGCAGAAGCCAACGTGTACGTGGCCCTACTGGAGGGAGCGCGCGTGTTCAGTCGTATTGGAGGTACAAAGTGCCGATGCTGGGTGTGGCGTCCGCGCGACGGCTCGATGGCCCACGTGACGCTGTTGCCGGAGCAGGCGGTCGCGGTAGCGGCGCTCACCATTCCGCAACGGGTTCCCTGGAACGACCCTGCCTTTGTGCCTTCGCAGGCCTTGCGGGCGGTCGAGCAGATTGTGCGAGATCCTCGAAGCCTGGACTTGCTTCGGTCTTTGTGTGCGCGTGAAGAGACGCCATCATCAACCACTGACAAATCTCCGACTGGAGTTCGAGTCGTTGGTGGCGGCGGAGGCGATACGGTGCAGCTGGCGATCGAGAGCCGAGAGATCCTGACGCTGACCGAGGAAGGCGAGATGACGGAGGCTAAGCTTGTCGTAACCGAGCCTCCGGTAGACATGGGTGATTTGCCAGACGCAAAGCCCGAGGATGTGATCTACATGGTGCACACTGGCATGGCGGAGCAGGAGATTCAAAGTTAGACGGCATACGACGACGGTGACGGTGCCGGCGACGACGGGGACGAGCCATGGGATTCCGATTGCGAGTTTGTGGACGATTCGGACGAGGAAGAAGCAGACAGCGATAGCGAAGATCAGGTCAAACAAGACGACAAAAAAGACAGCAGCATCAAAGGACCGTCGCACATCGAGAAGGCACCCGTGTGGTTCCAACGCGCCTACGCAACGCGCCTGCAGGCTACGAACGAGATCACTTCTCCGACTCATCGTCTTCCTCCGGACCCCCGTCCCAATCCAGCATCTCCGCAAGGTCCCTCTGGCGCGCCGCCGGAGCCTGCGGAGGCTGGGGCCGATCTGAAGGGCCCGAGTGCTTCTCGCGAACCGTCTGCAGAACCTGCAGCGAGCTCTACTTCGCCCACGCACCCAGCCGCTGCATCGGAGGCGGAGGGAGCCTTTGCGTAGCGGTTCCGCCAAGAGCAACGCACAAGGGGCCGGGGCACGACGCGAGTCCTTTAGGCAGAGTCATCCGCCATGCTGCGCGGATGATCATAGCCGTTCGTGCGCTGGCCTGCTCTGGGTGAAGCATGAGAATGGCAGGATCGTAGCGGACCTTGGAGTGGCATTCGACATCGAAGACGACCCAGCTGTAGATCCACCACTCTGAGTGGGGCCGGTACGCGGGTGGCATCTTGGTACGCATGTGACGGCCACCGTGTACCCGAACCGCGAGCGCGGCGAACGTGTCCCTCCAGGGCCAATCTTCCACAGCATCCTGCAGAGTCTTACCAACAAAGGATGTCACCGCTTCCGTGGGAGTGCAGTCGATGGCTCCCACGGGACGTCCATGGCCGGAACTCACAAGATGATCGTGAATGCTGCTAACCGGAATCCGGCCGGATCCGGTTGACGTGGCCGTGGGAACGGCAGCGGCCATATCAAGCTTTCCAAGTATATTCAACGCTCACGCAATTCAGAAGCAAGCTCGGGCCATGGCTCGGGCCCGTTCCCCAAACGCACAGGCGCCCACATATGCAATCCTCTCCCCCGACGCAATTCGCTCGCATGCACTTGCACTCCCCATTCGGTTCTCTCAGCCCTTCCTTGCTTCCCCGATAGTTCGACAAGCAAAGACTCGCAATCTTGTTTGTCGTCTTCAACAATCACAACCCAGGCGTGCCGTGGCTCGAGTCGGTCCCGGACCGCTCGTGCAGACCAAGCTCTGCCTTGGTGCAATGGCAGATCGCGCAGCCGCACGCACAAAACATCCGCCAGGATCGTGGGTTCCGTCGTCGGTGCTCCTGAAGTCCGTTGTTCTTCCGGAACCCGAAGCATTTGTGTGCCCAAAACAACAACCAGCCCCGCAACAATTGCCAATACGGCCGCCACGGCCCAAATCATTTCTCTGTCTGCTTGCGTTTGCCGCCTCTTCCACGCCGCCGTCTCCGACCACCTGACTCTCCGCCGGCGCCTCTGACACTTGCATAACTCGGAATGGATGCGCCCGCCCCGCTGCATGGAAGCGACAACTCGGGGTCCTGGTCTCGCGGCAGTGCGCCAAACGCGGCCTCGAGCGCATCCCGCCCCATCCCCATGAGTCTCTGCTTGGACTGCAGGTTCTAAATCCCCGCTCGATGCAGCACGCTAACGGATCGTACCACAATCGCCTGCAGCATCGCAGACATCAGTGGGCCCTGCGTGGCAATGGCACCGCACAAAGACGTCGGTCGCGCGGCGGAGGCACGCACGTCCAGCAACGTTCCATCCTTGGCGCGACGACGGGGAACAACAAGGAGCGTGCAGGTAGTCCCGTGCTCATCCTTGCGCTTGCGAATGACCAACAGGCCCACTAGCTCGTCTCCCTTGCGCACCAGGTTGTCCAAGGCGTCGACCGGACACTTCAGTGGGGAGGCAAACGCCATTGCCTGCGTGTTTTTGGCCTAGAGCCAGTCGCTAAACCGGAGGTGGGACATCCGCGCGTCCATCTCCCGCGCAACCAGGTTCGTTGATCCGTGCTCCGAGAGGCCATTGAGGCTGGCAACGTTCTCATCGGCAAGACGAGCAACGCATGCCTCTCCCGTGTCCAGGAAGCCGCTCCACGCCGACATGGCGGCCGCCATCGCAACCGTGTCACCATGCAGTAATGGGTGCCATATCCCCGGATCATCGGCAAACGCCGGTAATTCCATGAGACTGCGAAGGTACGTCGCTACCATGACGCTCTACATGACATGCCGTTGCCGAGGCCTCTTGCCGCAGACTCCCATTGCGCCCGCAAAGATGGCGCACCGCCCCGTTCCGTCTAGTACGTGCTTGCAGATCGTGGACCAGTTCGCGTCTCCCAGATCTCGGAACCTCTCATTCTCGGTCCGACGGTCCTCGATCGTTGTTGATGACAAGGGCAACGGGCGGAAGTACGGCGACCGGATCACCGCCTCGTCGTCCTCAGATGGGCGGACCCTGACCTTGACGCCTTCTACCTCGTGGCCGGGAACAAAGTGAGTGGAATGCACCAGGGTGTTCACGCTACGGCAGACGGTGCTGGCATGCTCGCACGTCGGAACGTATCGATCCAGGCGCTGCTCCGCCAGCTCACATAGCTTCATCTAAAACCGAAGCTCCGCCGACGGGGCAGCCTCCATCCACTTAAGGTCACGGAAGCGCTCCATCTCCTCCTTGCTGTCAAACTAAACAGCCGTGTACGTGTCCGCCGAGCCCCCCGTTAGAGAGCGCGCCTCGTCATCCATAGACCGAATACAGGCCAGCGCAAGAGGCGTCTTTATGGCAAACGAAGCTTGCGCGTTCGCACAGAGCTCTCGGGACAAAACCCCCCGGAATTTTAGCACGGTTTTGCGATCGTTCCCGTCCATGGATCCGGTTGCAATACCAGACACTAGCTGGGCAGCCGCGCGAGCTCCTCGTCGGTGCACGTCGACGAGGGTCGTATTGAACTTGGTTCTCAAATTGCTGCGCTGATCAAGTCCCCCCGCCGACTCTTGAACCACGCACATTACGTGGAATCCGCTGACGCCACCGCCTTCGTCCTGCTCAGCGATCGTCCGTGCATTGCCGCACCCAAGTGTCAGCGTAATGTCCATGAGCTTCTGAATGTCGTTCTTCCCGGGTTCTTCGGGGGCAACGACCAGATCGTGGTACAGTTCATGGACTCTGCCTCGGCTCGCGCTGCGACCCCCAAGAGCCGCCAAATTTCTCTGCACAAGCTCGGTCCCAACTTCTGTGACGGCGTACACCACCCGCTCTTGGCACACGTCGCGATGAATGTTGTGGTTTGGTAGACAGACTCGCACCGTAGTCTCGTCCAGGCTCTGGAACTCTAATTCGATCGGGTTCTTTTGGTTGAGTTCGTCCAGGGTTTGCTTTGTGAGGCGGCTCATGGCGTCACGCATTGGCTTCTCCAAAATTTCGGCGAGAAGTTCGTTGGCGTCTATCCGAATGCAAACCAAATTGTCCGTCTCGCTTATCGTGCCGCCCTTGGTTGTGTCCTCGTCGTCGCTGCTGTCAACGTCCTTTGAGAGGATACTGGTTTGCAGCGTCTGAAGCAGCATCTCCTACCGAGAGACAGTGATAGTGTTGTTGAGGTCGTCCACAACGCAGGCCCGAATGGCAGCCTTTAACGACAAGCATTGGAGCAGGAGTCCAAGAGTCAAACAATCCATCGCAACCGCCTAATCGGAGCGGTCGCCTACGCGGCGGGGCGACGCCCATCCGTCGATACGACAGAGTTGGCCATTCCAGTCTAAGCACTGACCAACCGTGGTCGAGTGCTGCACCGCAATCGTCAGTGGATACATGACGTCGTGCAAAATGCGTGGGTACATCCCAAATACCGGAGAGCTCGCCGCCAGCGCCATGGTCTTCCGCAGAAGTGTGTCATTCATTTGCCAAGACTCCATGTGGCACTGCACGCCCTTCCACCGAAGACCTTCTAGGTTCAACTTCTCACAGCCGGGGGTGGCCAGTCTGCTGTAGCACAGCGAGCGATGCTGCCACTCCAGGTGCGTGCTCACGCGCAGCATGACTAATCCGCTCACAACCTGTGCCTGCAGCAGCGCGGCGGTTTGTGCTGCAGCCACCGATTGGTTGCAGCAGAGCACTTGTTCCATGCTGGATTGCACCAAGGACTTGATCTGGTCGAGGCCGCGAGGGCACCACTTGGGGATCGGTTGGGGGAAGAACGGCACGTGAGTGGCGGCAAGACGGTCCCATGTTGTGCGGTCTGCAACCTGTCCGGTTATGACTTGCGATCTTGTATCATGCGGCAACATTCGGGACAGGGGCAGGCAACGCATCTGTCGCGCGTTCTCAAAGAACCCGGCCAATGCCAGCTGCTGCAGCGTAGCGGTATTTACATCGTCTGGTACCCTTCGCGTGGTGTGCTGCGCCCGTCGGGCTTGTTCGGCTTCATGGTTCTTGTAATGCTTAGTAACAAGAACTGCCTTTTGGTTCGTTCGCATCACATACTCGGCACGGGACCGCTCCGCCTGCGTTCTCCAATGATCCGCCACCGACACAACGCGCCGCAGAGATTCCTTCTGCTCGCGACACGTTCGCCTGTAGTGGTTCACGCAAATGTCATCTACGTCCCAGAGAAGTGACTGGTCCCGGATCTTCCAACTGAGCATTGGTGCGGCTGTAAAAATGGCTCGAGCTGCGGACGGATCGACGGAGCGCACCGTGTCGCCGAGACGGGTGCTTCGGTTGCTGTGCGACAACGAGTTCGGTAAAGGTTCGGCGGATCGTATCGTGACAATTCAGCGTCTCGGCCCAGGACCCCGATGCCCCATTGAGGCACTGCAAGCCGAGATGCGTCGGTCTCCGGACGTTCGTGCGACTGTCCTTGCGTGGAACGACCAGGAAGTTCCGCTGACCGGCACAGAGACGGCCGTGCGCGTGCCGTGGAAGCCATCGTTGCGTGTTCTGGTGGCGGCTCGTACAAAAACTGGGGCGGCCCGCCTCGAGGACCTGTGTGCAGAGCTGGCCTCACAGCTTCCCGCCGATACGGTGAGCGTGGTTGCATGCCGCGGCAACGACGCACCACTTTGTGTGGCTCCGCCGCAGGCACCACCTGGCGCCGAGTTTATGTGCGAGCTTGAAGGTATCGCTAGTGGTGCATGGCTCACGGGCATCGTGAGTGCTGACACCGGCCAGGCCAAAGATCTGGTCAACTTGTGGCGCGCAAGAATGACCGTACAAGAAGACGGATCGTGCTGGGAGCTGCGCAACGGACAACCGGCTGCATTGCTTTGTAGCACGTGCGACTGGGAATATGAGAGCCTCCGTGCAGCCCGGGGCATGGTGCGCAGAGAGGGACTTATCAAAGACAGCTTGATCGGTCTGTGCATGCTGCAGGTATCCTTCACGCAGACGGAAGCGCATTTGCTTCGACTGGCAGACGAACGAGCGCACACCTCGGCGGGCCCCTGGCTCTCCAGGTGCGATAACGATGATGACGACGACACTGGCGCGGGCGAAGAGACAGTCGATGATGGCTATGAGGACGAGGAAGACGACGAGGATGACGACGAGGATGACGCATTGCGAACGGCAATGGCCAGGTCTATTATTACGATTGCGTCCCGTCGCGTTATGGACTGGCGGCGCGCTATGGGGGGCGAGCGGCCGAACCCTAAACCAAGGTTGCATGGACGGAGCAGCTGATGCCTCTGGTACCGGTGCCCCTACACGCAAACGTCCTCGGTTCCGTGATGAAGTGTCAGACATTGGAACCGGCGGTGACCGCGAGTCCATCAAAGGCCACGCCACTGCCCCGGTTGTCAAGCTGAGACGGATTCAGCAAGGGGCGGGATCATCCATTCCAATCCTGAGCGAGTCGGAAGACGATGACGACGAAGAGCAGGATGACGCAGAGATGTTTGGCGAGTCAGCAGCCGAAGAGTCGAGTGACGAAGATGAGGACGATCATGGCCCGCAGCCCGCAAGCGGTGCCGGAGTGACAACCGAAGCAGGTCCCCCTACCGTGCGCCTATCAAACCCTGGAGACATCATTTAGTAGCCATCCTCGATTCTGGTATGTTGCGATGACCACGATCTCCGCCGTGACATGCTTCGCGAGGTCGCTGCAGCTTGCTTGGAGAAGGGCTTGACGAACGACCTCATTGTGCACACGGAATCACGCGACCCCACGTTCTTCTCTAACTGCTGCGATTCCGTGGTCACGCGGATGGACTTTGACCGGTTGCTGCAGTGCACGGTGCGGTCCCAGGACAGCACGGACTGCAACCGGCTTTGCCTCGTTCTGGACGACGTGGCAAGCTTTCTCGACAAGAAGACCACCGCTCTGCTCCGCTAGCTCATGATCAACGTCCGCAAGTTCAACGTAGTTTTGGTTATTGGATGCTCACTTGGCTCAGCCTTCCCCAAGTAGCTGCACGCCCACATCGACTACCTTGCGTACACATATGGCCGGTCGCCTATGGTCACCAAAGCAGCGTACGAGATTTGCCCCTTTTTTGGTCCTTGGAAGGACATTGCTGAGTTCTTTGGGCCCATGGGCAAGCGGGAATTCTACTGGATGGATCTAAACTCAAGGGAACGACCGGGTGAGTATCCACACAGTGCGTGGAGATGCTTTTAGCCTCCGCGCATGCTCCCTAAACCTTTGACCTACAGGAAGGCCTTGTAGTCCGGGATTTGGAATGCCAAACCAAGCAAGTGCACGAACGTTGAGAACGACAAGCTGGCAGTGCTTCCAGGGACGGGAGACTCGGAAGTCAAGAAGTTTGGCCGGCTTTTGACGGAAGGGAAGGTGTTGCGTCTGCTATTTGTGCAGGACGGGAAGTTAAAGTTATCTTGATGGAGATCAGTTTACAATCAATCAAAGCAATAGCACTTGATACTGGCCCCCTTGTCGCAACTGCGACTGGAAGCGCACGTCTTCCCCAGATTCTAAATCAACCAGTCGGAAGGGTGCTCCGCTTCCCACCAAAACTTGCGCCTCTGCTAACAGATCCCAAATTGAGCGGCAAAATGCAATGTTACCATCGTGCGGCTTCTCCCAGCATATCTAGACGCTGACAGCCTCTTCCAGTGCAGGGACATCCTCGGGGTTAAACACCAACCGCATTTGCCCAATTTGCACCTGGATCCCCTGCGCGACCGTGCTCGTGGACATTTCGACGCCACGCCATCCGATGGAGTGCCCATGGTCGGTACATGCAGACATAAAACGCAACTATGCAGACAGCCACCAAACCAGCTGCAAAGACCTCCGGAGCACCTCGCTTAGTGCTCGCTGGCTTCCAGGAACCATGAAAGTAGTGACGCACGTACCCTCCGGCGCATTCAAAGAGCAGGCTGGGCAGCAGGCTGTTTGCAAGGATACTCCCGGTTGTAAGTCCCAGGCGATGTATCGGCACGGGACGCACGCCCACACGATCGGCTGCCAGGGTGAGAGCCCGCGGCCCCGTCAGGAAGTACACTCTCTCTTCCGCATCCATTCCTATGAGTTCTTCGCCAGGCGTGCTCAAGAGATTGTCGCACACTTGGCGGACGGTGGCTCTCATAAGTTCTGATTCTGGCTGGGCGGCCATGCACCAGTTGCAGATTTGTTTGCGACGACCCGGCATCAACTCCTTGCCAACCATGACGTCTGGATGCGTGGGCGTTGGCTCCCAGTCATCGACCGGTACCAGGCACTCGCAGTCCGAGTCAAACCACACGCCCCCAAACAATGCCAGAGCAAAATACCGCGCAAAATCTGCCTTCATGACCCTGTGGCACTAAGCGTACGCCTCCTGTTCTCGTTCGGTTCCGTACGTCCGCACCATCTCCGCTATCTCGTCATCACCCAGTACCATCAGCATCCATCCTGGGTGCCTTTGAATCCAGCTGCGAACACAGTTCCGCTCCCGCGGACTCAGCCCTCTCCAGCCGCCGCGCTGACTCGTCCACAGAAGCCGTGGCACCTTCATTTAATGCAGCGCCGCGTTCTGCCCACTGTGCAAGAATTAGCTCCACGCAGCTTGGCCGCATCATCCAATGCGCTCCCATGCTGTCTTGGCCTCTTGGAGGGTCGCTCGAAAGAAATCCTAGCTTGCTGTAGAATCGCTGCAATCTCTCTTGTTCCTTTGGGCTTGCCTCGGGCTCCACTGCCAGGTACATGCGCTTCGTAGGCACAAATCCCGCCGCAATTTTGACGCACAAGCTCGCCAGGCCGCGCCGCTGCACGTCTGACCTGGTACGAAGATTCCAGAGTATTACGCTTCCCTCGGGATGTCGCGTCAGGCTGCAAAAAGTCACTTCTCCTAAAAGAACGATAGGCTCGTTCGGCTGCAAGAACGGCGGCTCCGGGAAGCCCATGTTCCGCAGCACAGCGTTTAGCTGCGTGCGCCCTTGCCGTCCTCCCGATCCAAAGCCCGACGGAGTACCGCAATAAACGTCGGTAGCCGCCATTCGTTTTTAAGGCATTTGCAAGTGGCATGAAACTGGAGCACGTACTATAAATATCTGGGACACGCATTAAACTTTGCCGGGGGGCTCTCCGTCAGCTCGCGTCACACTCGCACATGGAATGTCGTGCATTTGGTATGGCCTGGAATTCTTTTGGCCGCAATAAAACCTATCAAAAAACTAAACGGGGCCATTCGCTGGAGCGTATTTGTGCGCCATATTTGTCAAGAAGAATCAATGAATCCAAATCATGTTGTGACCCTGCCTCCAATCCCGTGTCCATCCAACCGCCTTCCCAACAAGCGATCCCAAAAAAACCAGCAAACCCACAAGCAGCCCAAGCGCGATGACACGAATCACCGACACCTCGGCGGCCGCCAGTGCATCCTCCTTCGTCCACATAAATCCCGGAGCCACCAGGTACAGGACAATGATGCAAACCACAGCTGCAAACAGTCCAAACACCGCTGCCTCCTTTCCGTACTAGACCCATTCATTCCTCTTTTGCTTCGTCACCGACTACAGGAACCGCTGCTGCTCTTGCCGAATCGCCTCTCTTGGCCCTCTCTGGGCAACCGCCGCCTGCCGCTGCGGGTACATGTCTATTGCTTGACTTGCGGCAGCCGCTGGACGAATGAAGGTCGTCGCAGATGCCGGAATGTCCAGGTCGCTGCTCACCAACTCCGTCCTGCGCTGGGCAAGCGGACGCACTGCTGCCGACGCCGTGGTTCCCTACGCCATGTTCTGCACAAAGGCATCCATCTTTGCTTTCCGCTGCCGGACCAGCACCCTCGCTGTGGTCGTTTGGATCAACATCAAACACCAGGATGTCAGCCCCCAGCACCAACTCGAGGGAGTGCATGTCGTCTCGCAAGCACTTCAGGAGCTCTTTAGGACGTTGTGAACGGGGAATTTTAAAGAAACACTCAAAAAGATGTCCAATCGGAGGGTCCAGCCCTGTGTAGTGGCATCGTTCGAAGAAGTAGTGTATTGTGTGCGCCGCGTGGCCACGAAGCCTCCGGCGCACGAGATGTATTTTGAGTTGCGGTCGGAGTTGCGTAACACTGACAGTACCCGACACCCCGACACCAGTATGCTGCGTTCACGCACTTGCAAGTACAGAGCAACAAATGTTGTGGGATGATACAGTTTAGGATGTTCCAGCGTGGGTGTTTTTTGTAACTGGCACCGCGAGCTCTGTCCTCCTGTGGGTATGCATGGCGCATATATGCTTTAGCATTGAACGAGAGATCGATACGGTTCGTGGCGCCCGATGGGCCCGTAGCGCACAAAAAAACACGGACGAGAGGCAGGTGATACTAGTCACCAGTGGAGGGGCTTGCCGAGGCAAAACTACTGTTGCAGAGACGTTGCGGCAGCGCATCGGTCCAACATCCGCCGTCATCCATCTTGACGAGATTCACTACGATCGCGAGCGAGGGCCCTGGGTACGTCGGTCGCCATCTGAGTGGACCGAGTATGCGCAACAACTTGAATACGAGAACCGCCATGCTAAAATTTTGATTGTAGAGGGAGTGCCTCGCGAGCGGCCAGGCAAGTACGCCAGGGTGAGCGCCGCGCAGACGGCATGGCTGCGGCACCTTCAGTCGGGCCTGCACTTGCACTTATAGTCTTAGTTTGCCGTCGTATTTACTATGCACGCGCTCCGGAGCCTGTACCGCGTGGTCGGGTGCGCCACACCTCGGGAGACGCTTACCAACGCTCAGATAACTCTCTGTACAAATTGGAATTTGTACTGGAGCGGAACAGCGCCCACGGCTGATTACTTTAAACGCCTGCTCCTGATTAGACGTACATAAGGAGGAGAAATCGAGTGGCATGGATGACGACACAATGACAGCGCTGCCAAAAGGCGGCATTGGCCCCGATGTATGGGGTCGCGGGACGTGGGAGCTTCGAGTGGCTATTGCTCTGCGTGGGGATGCCGGCGGTCCGACGGCGTGGGCTCAGGCACTGTGTTGGTTTGCACTGGAGACTCGAGTCATTCCTTGCGAGCCTTGCAGAGGGTTCACGAACGAACTGTTTGTTCGGTTTGTCCGGTCTGCGCGGCCGACCAGCGACCCAGAGAGTGGGAGCTTCCTCGACAAAGTGTACGATGATTTTTAGATCATTCGTGCCAAGATCATGGCGCAGCAGGGGCTGGAGTGTGGCAGCCAGCCAGAAGGGAACCGGTATAGGCTGTTTCGTCGAGTTGTGTGTGGGGGTGCAGCCGAATTGTCCGTAAAAAGCATTTGTCGGGTGCACATGTGTGAGGCACTCGCCTCGGCAACCCAGAAGTCTGGCCCCGGACAAAGGGAGCGGGCGAACTCTATCATTGCACGGATACAAATAGAGGGCATGCTTCTGGGCAAGCGCATGGAAGCGTTTGCCGAGGCCTGTCGGGTGGAGTGTTCGCAGGCGCGAGAGTGGCTGGACAACGACGACGGGGTGCCCCCGTGGAAGCGCGCTTTTTTGTGCGCGTACCGCGTGGGCTGTCGGGTCGAGGATGGATTTAGCGCGCCAGCTAGCTGGGAGCTGCGCCGGTTGCTCAGCGGTGTTGGGAAGCTCCACGAATGGATCAGACGCCAGGCTCACAAGAAGAAGGAAGATGATGTTGCAGTGGCGGCAAAAGCTTGTCCTGCTCTGTGATCTACTCAGTACTATTGTTACGCAGTTGCTCCAATACCAAATACGCCATCCTTTGCCATGTCAATTTCTCGTCCGCCACGGAATCCCACTAAAGCTCTAAGATTATTGTTTTCTTGCAGATACAGGGTGTTGTTCCGTACAAAGGTATCCGGCAACATCGCAAAGGCTTCGCCCAGCAAGCCGCTGATGTGTGTTGCGACCATCGCGTCAACCGAAGACACTTTGTACGGCTGTTTATGGTCAGCACCGTACAGAGTACTGGTGTACGATTCCGCATTATCACCTTGTGACTGGCATGCAATCACGTTGAGCCCTCTGTCGGCAGATCCAAAAAAGATAAAGCCTCGCTCTTCTTTGGGATCAATGTCATCTGCAACTTTTGGGTCAAGCTCTAACGGCCACTCCTCAGCTTCTCTCGCAGCCGCCATGGTTGTTCAGGTCTGTTTGCAAACTTCACTCACGCACGTTCTCAGTGTCCAGCACTGTCACAAAAACGGAGCCGCAGCGGTCTCGCATGCGACTAAAAGGTACTCTAGTATCGTGAAGCCCACAGATATATCCTTCGAATGAAAATGAAGGTTTGCCACGAGCGGGTTGTTTGAGTGTGTGATAATTCGCTTGTGTACACGTAACATTCACGTCTCCGGCACCCGTGTTGGAGAGTGAGAACATTCACACTTAAACAGACAATCGGAACAAACGGAGTATGGCCGTGGTGCATGACAACCAAGCACTGCCTGCCGTAATGCGTGTGCGATGGAATGGGACGTTTGAGAACCACATGACTAGAGTGAACGGGTGGCTGCAGAGGGGGTACTCGATCGCAGACGATTCGGGCGACGTGTGGGTGCTGCGCCGCGCCGAGGCTCGGAGGCCAGGAGCGTACAGCTGCAGAAGCGTGACGACGGAGGATCCAGGACGGGTGCAGGGGGCCGTGCGGCATTTGCAGTTTGGTGTAAATTGAATGAGTAGCAGCGTTGCTGCTGCTTACTACAAAAAGTGCGCGGGGTTCCGGCGGGAGTGAAGAACATAGACGATTGGGCATACACATACCATGATGTTTGACTTGGTACGACATTTAAATATAGTTGTAATACACACACATCTAAATACAATGTGCGCTGCCGCGTCGTCGTCACCTGCACCTATCACTCCTGCTGCTGCCGCGACGGTTGCATCAATCACAGGTCCAGAGGCCATCAAGCGAGTAAAAGCGGCATGGAAGGTGGCTGTAGAGGATGCATCTGTGCCTTTGCTGTGTGGCGATTTTGAGAACATCACCCTCAAAGTACGATTGAGTTCGTTAGGACGATCACACATTCAATTCAATTTAGTGTCGCCCGAATACTTCGGACCGGAGCCGTCCGAGTGGGTGTCGTACATGCGCGATGTACGGCAACGCATGGAAGCCAACGAACCATGGAAGCTGACCTACTGCGACGGCTATGATGTGAGCATCACCGACAGGGGCGTCAACTCGTATTTTGTGGGCTTCAATGAATATAGATCGATAGGAGAAGCTCTGCACAACATCTCGGCAACGGTTAATCTGCCCTTGGCCCCCGGCACTGCCGAGGGCCTGCTACAGGTCATTAAGATCGCACTCGATGCTTTGGAGCCGATCCCAGGGTAAACCCCAGACTGACCCGGGTATGTAAGTATGTAAGTGCACGCAACCCCCGTCTCCGGCACTCGCTGGCATCGTCAGTTGAGGCATATAACTAACCGTAACATGGAGAACCAGGCGCGAACCGTGTATCTGCAAAAAAACGATCCCCAGTCCGATTCAGCAATTCTGCAGGCAATGGAGGCGCAAGGATACCACGTGGTCGAGCAGTCTGACGCGGCCTTTAAGCTGCGCTTCTGTCCGGTTCCCGTCAAGTACCGGCCTCGGGTTTGTCGGCGGTTCACGGACGGAATGTAATGTTTGAGAGAGTATGTATGACTTGAACCGACAATTATGTGTTGCTTTAGTTCTCTTACACACACACGGACTATGTCTGATCAGGCTCTGCGCACACGCGTTACAGCCGTTGGCGCCCGAAGCGGCGACCGCTTCGAGCTTCTCACAGACAGCACCAATCCCAACACGCACGAGTGGTTTTTGAATCAATTTGCATGTGAGCCCACGACTATCGTTCGTGCCGTACCCTGCCAAACCGTCGCCGGGCCCAATGTTCGTCGTGTGAACAGCGAAAGACGCTCCCAGGCATGGGGGAGCACTACATCGGACGACCCGGCCTGAGTTACCTAGACATAGATCCCTCCAGCAAAACTCCCGGCGGGTTGCTGCTTCGATCTGGCAACGAAGACTCGTCGTCGTCGTGCGGTCGCTTTTTTGAGAGGGTCCCTCCGCCGGCTTTGCCACAATGGTTTAAAGCGTATCGGAAGGGCTTCCTTCGAGAAGAGCCGCCCCCCGCATTAACATAGAATGTGTTTGCGCTTGCACAGCAGGTCGGTCCGGGAGAACAGGCGGGAGGAAGCTACCTGACTATCGTTGGAACGGGCGAGCTCATTGTTGCCACTACATCGCAGCAGGCCGCTCTGTTCATCCTCGCAAGTGATTATGTGAACAAGCTGCTCACGTTTGGCTCATATGATGACCGGGCGACGTACGAAGCATGGCTACAGGGAATTGGGGCCGACACTTTGCTGAACCTCACGGTAGAGAACGAGGAGCAGGGCATGGACGCCGTCATTGTCCGTGTCGTCATCCCGAACCTTCCCATTCTTATTCCGGGCAAAAGCAAAGCCGATCCTCCCAACCTCGCATTTGTGCCGCTTGGCGTAGTCCCTTAGAACGGCTTTGGTTGCGGCAAAACGCAGAGCCCCAACTGGAAGTGCACGTGCAATGGCTAGACCAAGACGCTCGGCAATCAAATGAACGTCTACGCTGGCCCATCGTTTCAAGCGTGCCAGGTAGCTCCGCAATTTGGGGTGCTCGCGACGTTCCAGCCGATCCCTGTCCAGCAACGTACTATCCTTACGAATCCGCCTCCTGCGGTGGCCGCGATTCGTTATATAGACTTAAACGAGCCCCTCCAGCTGCTAAAACCCGAGTCAGGGCACTGTGTGCTTCCAACACCCGGAGGTGGGAACTCGGACCTTGGGAACAAGATAAAAAACGCGGTGGATGCCAAGTTTAAGCAATACGAGCATATTGCAATTGGGGCAGGCGCAGCCTTAGTTGGTCTGGCCGCCGCCGTCGGAATCTACGGGATATGGGCATGGCTTGCGGCAAAGAAGAAGCAAAAGAAGTTAAAGCAAAAGATATCTGCGGCCAAAGCGATTCACGAGCGACGCACGGACGATGCGGCCGGTATTCGGCAAGCCTACGCCAAAGTTATCCTCGCGGCGACTTCATGACCCTAGTAGCGGCTTTCCGTTGTGCCCGGTCACGTCCAGCTTCCTGCTGCTGTTGCCGAACCCGCGCAGCTGCGGCCACTGGGCCATCCAGAAGGTCACGCCGACGCTGGTTGCAGCCGGATTTGTGCCATCGGCTCTGTCCGGCCAGGGTGGCAAAGCACGCCTTGGAGCACCGAAGGCCAGCAATCACTTCCTAAAGGTCCATGCAGTCGCGCTCCTTGTTGCGCAGAAGCGCCTGACGGAGCGCTCCGATGCTGTAACAATTGCAAAGGTTCGCCGGAACCCAAAGTCGTCCCGATTTGTCTGCCATGTACAAAGCCTGAGTTATCTTAGGGATACCGGGCACGTTAATGTGGGGCGTAACGGCTGCGTTGCGCATTAGCCCCAAGCTGCGCAGCTGGGGATTAGATTTGAGCAGCGTCTGCACAAATTCAACAGGCACGATGCGAATGTCGTTGCGGTCGCGAGGGTCGGCGGGGTTCACTCCAAAGCGCAACCGGATCTGCGCCGCAACTTTGTCTTCTCCAATTCGTACCTCGGCTTCTTCACGCTGCGTCTGGTCCCGGAGAACCGGCCGAGGAGCTTCCACCGCGATCTCTTCGGATGCTGCCTGAGGCACAGGCCCAGGTCCTCGAGGGATGTCGACGGCCGGTCGTGCAGGCGCCGCGTCGACCCGCCGTGCTTCCCGGCGAGCCACGGCTTGGGCGGCCACTTTAGGGTCGGGCCGAGAGCGAGAGTCGAAGTATCCAAACTCGGAGTCAAGCGGCGACGCCTGACGTCGCGATTGCACATGTTCCGGACCCTCCGCATCACTGTCGTACTCGAGCTGCAGGGGACGACCGTCGTCCGGTTCGGATGTCAGGCTGGGCTTCCCTGCGTCGTCCGGCGGCATCGACGGCGAGTCCATGGCGGTGGCCTGAAGTACAACTTGCGCATCCACATCATCCTAGTCTTGCTTCCTTTTTGCATCACGTTCCTTCTCCCTCAGCTCGTCCGACTTTGGAATTACGCCTTTGGGCGCCGCGGATAGCAGCGCTGAGCCGTCCAGTTCCATGCGGTCCCTTCGGATCTCAGACGACAGCCCCGTTGGAACGACAACTCCAGCGTCCATGGTGATCATCCCGTCGTCAGCGAACGGCACGAGCTTGGCGTCTTCTGTCTCGAACCGCAGCTTACCATCGTCCAACTTAATACACCGGTCAGAGATGACGCAGGCATGTTCGCCATCGGGGTCATGGATGCTAAAGTCGGTCTTGTACAGTACAAGACGACACCGTCCCGGATTGGCTGGATCGCAGTCCCACCAGTACGCAATGGAATCGTCTTCTCCAAGCGACAACACCCCCGACGCCGGTTCGGGTTCCGGTTCCGTGTCGGGAGCTTTGGGCTTCCTTGGTGGCCTGGGCGGAGGCGGCTTGGCAGCATCCATCGCGCGCAACGCATTGGCAATCTTTGTGCGGGCGCTCTTTTGCGCCGTTCTCGCTTGCTTGGCCGCCTGTGGTGTCATGCCTCCAAACACGCCAAACCGCGATGCGTCCAGCTTGCGCACGTCGCGGATGTCACCGTCGGCCACGATTCGGGATTGGGCGGCATAATCTGGCTTGGTGATCACCTCGCCGACCGCCTTAAACGTGGCAGCCATTTCCGCGTGCCATCGTTTGCAGCTGCATTTGCCATTTACAACCGCTTCTTGGACAAAGTCGCTTCTTGCGACAACAGAACTTGTGCCGAGTACAGCATCTTGCGCTGGGCCTCGTGCAAATGTCGCTCGTGCACGACCGCCACGACCACGGCCACCACTAACAGCACAACTAGAGCTGCACCTCCAAGGGCGTATGGAAGGATCTTGTGCTTGAGGGGCTGCTGATTCTGCCCCTGTCCCTAACCCGATTGCTTGCCTCCTTTGGCCTGCGCACCGCAGTTTTGCTAGACAGGGTCGATGTTACCGGCCCGAATGGACCCAATTGTGATGGTGACGTTGCTCACGCTGCAAAATACGTCCGTGTGGGGACAGCTGTCCGTCAGGGCAGGATCCTGGATGACGACTGTCGCAAGTCCGCTCGAGCATCCTTTGTACATGCACCGAGCATCAAACCCAAAGTTTTGCGCGCCCACGAACTTTTGCAGGTCGTTGTAGTTGATTGTCTGCCCGTTGGCGAGAACGCTGGTGTTGGCGGGGAAGAGGCACTTGCAGTCGGTCGAACCTTGATTTTTACCGCAGTACTCGGTCGAATTTGCCAAGCACAACGCCTGATTGCCCTTCTGCGAGCACGCAAAGCGGCACTAAACTCCAACCTGGTCGGCCCGCGTCATCCCTGAACAAGTCTGCTGCTTGACGCCGAAGCTGTCCACGCCGCAGGCCACCGTCTTGTCGTCTACTGTGTGCCCGTCCGTAAATGTCTTGAAGCAGTCATCACTGACTGTGTTAGGTTTGCTCATGCGCCACCTCCCTGGTCGGATTTCTCGAAATCAGCACCGGCAGTCTCCATGCACATTCCCGGCTGGCAGATCGCACTCTTTGTGCTTGCTGTGCTAAACTCGTACGTTGTCGCAATTCTCGGCGTCAACCTTCACAACCGTTGCCTAAAGAAGAAGAAGGGGTGTGACAGCAAAACCGCGCATAAAACAGAACTTGCAAACATACTCCTTGTAGTCTTTGTTACGCTTGCTGTAGTGGGTGGTATAGTGTTTATGATTTTTGGTGGTGGCGAGATGATGGGAATGGACGAGATGGCCGGAAGCCTCAAGGGACACTTCGGCGAGTTTTTTAGTACCAAATCTCCCAAGTACTACTATGCCTGCGCAATTTTGCCGTTCCTCTTGGCCGTAGCGCTGATCATACTGACCGCATACAATGCCAAGTCATACAGCGATTGCCGGAACGTGTGCGCACGACATCCGAGGGCCAAGCACACCAAGCACATGCTGGAGTGGTGGGGGTTTGTCGCGGCGTTCCTCAACCTGGCGTTCTTCGCTTACAATATTGGCATGGGGATTCATCTGCATCATTAGCAAAACAAGCGAGCTCGCTGGTCGGGAAGGTACCGCGCGCAGGCCTACTCTCTGCAGCAAGACTAATTGATTAAAATATACTTTTGTTCGTAACTCTTCCAACTTTTGCATATAGCGACTCTGTCAATCGAACGAGACGTGCCGAAGCCACGTATGATCGTCGTCGATGTCAGACAAAACCTCGTCGTCGACTTTGCTCTCACTGGCTCGTAACGTCGGAGACTCCTTTACTTGCTAACTAGAGCAGCTTAGAGTGCAATCGGGCAACGCAGACTGTCTCGCGGTCGCACACTGTATTGCAAGACACGGAAGTAAAGTAAAGCACGCCGCAATCACCATGGAAGCCGCCATAGCAACTTGCAGCAACACACTGGTGAACACAGGATTCCAACGGACGTATCGAGAGAAGCACTCGGTTCCGTCTAAGGACGGATACATTACGGCAAAGCTGCCGTCCGGATAGTGCACAAGAGCGTCCGCGGGTGTTCGTCCGTTGCCGCAAGTTCGAGCAAGAGCGTAGATGCTGGAATGATCCTGTACTTCAAACAGTGCCTGCTCGCATGGTCCGCAAAACTCCACCGGGTATCGTTTGAAGCCAAAGCTCACTTCATCCAGCTCGTACTGCCGCTTCCTGCAGCTCTGCATGCATGCAAATAAACATACCTCCGCCACACCCATACCTACGACTGCCACTGGCGCCCACAAGGCCGTGCATCTATAAAGAGGCACTGTATCCGGATGGTACACGCAGTAAAGCATGGCAATTACGACAAATAACCCAGCAAGCAGTGTTGCCATGACTACGTACATTGCATTCTCGTTGCTAACGTGCCGGCCTTGCAACTGCGCCCAAAACGTGGCATCCGAATGCCAGTTCTCGAACACGTCGTCAAAATGGATCGGTTGGCCTACACTAGAGCGAATGACCGGAAGCAGCAGCAAAAGATACACTACAATAGTGCCCATGCTGGTCAGCGATGTGATAGCTAGCCAAGGGAACCATCCGCGCGACTGCGAGCGCAGCATGTACGGGCACCGAGGATCTTGAATCGTCATTCCGTATGGCTCGCAGCAGGGTCCCTTCGGCAGGACCATCAGCTGCAGCTCCTGATTGCCGTCCAAATAAGCAATCGTCTCGGAAGGGAACGCCGACTGTGTCCGGCTGTGCCATACAAGACAGTTATTGTGCGATTGGTTCAACAGGATGGGAACTTCGGCAACGAGGCCTTGCATGGCAATTGTGTATCGTCCGGAGCGAGCCATCAAAGTCGTCCCGTGTCACCGACGAAAACCTCGGATGGCGCGGCGCTGGTTGCTGTGCAATATACGGCTTCCGGATTCGCCGCATCGCGCCCTGTGCTTTGAATTTAAGTGCACCGCTGGCGGTAGCATTACCAAAGAGATTGCCTGGTCCGCCTCCACTCCCGCGTCGGTTGGTCTCCCCCTCGCCAAGTCTACTCTGCGCGCATTCTTCCTGAATTCTTACGGAGGGAGTTTGCCCAATGGCTTGCACCGGTACCTCGCGTACTACCGTGACTGTGTGCGTCGAGCAGATTCCTTGCAGCTACCTGGCGCGCCAAACCCTCCTGTGGCGACGGCTCCGCCGGCGCCGTCGGTGACGTCCGACCACACGTCGGATCCTCGATCGTCAGTTGCAACCTCGTCGGTTGCAACCGACTCGTCGGCACGGCGGTGCGTTCCTTATTCCTCAGCATCTCTCATATCACAAAGAGACACACCAGAACAACCATGCAGTCCGCCAGTACCCGCCGTCTTCGTATGAGTGATGATGCCATGCTGAACCCCTCCATGGTTGAAGCCATTCGTGCGAATTCAGTCTCCAACGTCCGCCGCGAACTCTCCCGCGTCGTGTTTACGTCGGCCGTCGCCCAGGCCATCCTTCAGGTGGCGCTTGTGGGCATCGACACGCCTTCCAACGACGTCGCAAGGTTTATTCTTGCCATGGACCCAATGGCGATATAGTCTATCTAGACAGCCGCGTGGTCTGTGCGGTCCTCGGTGAGTAAGTCGGTCCGTGCTGCAGGTACTCGGTACCTCGTCGACACGGCAGACGACCACGGACCCGCCTGGCGCGCCGTGCGCTTCGAGCAGGCGTTTGTGTGCGCATGCGAGAACTTCTCTGATCACGATATCATGTTCATGCTGCGCGGGTGCATGTACGAGCTTCGCGACTCAATGCGCTGGGGATTCCTGCTCCTCCAGACCATCCTGGCAAACCGTCGGCACGCGGCGCTGGCCATCGCCATCTGCATTACCCAGCGCGGGCACGAGCTGATTCCTGATCGCATTCAGGCAAACGAGAGACGTGCCGCGGCGATCGGCAAAGGGCTCGAGAAGGCCGAGACAGACGATCTCAAGATTAAGTTGATTAAACTCTTGGACGAGACGAAGCGCGAGTCCGAGCGCCTGGAGCAAAGCTCCACCAAGCGCAAGGTGATTGCGCGTGAGACGTCCACCGAACTGGTGGCTGCCATGAAGATGGGAACGACCGACGGAATATGCGACGCCCTGCTCCAGACGATCTACGACAACCGCTGGACCATCAGCCGCATCAAGCAGAGCGCGGTATCGCGGTCGGAGTTGCTTCTGGCAGCGGAAGAAGCTGGTCGTCGCAACATGGTCTTTGTGGTGGCAGCGATCGGTACTCAGGTGTGGCTGACCAAGTCGCGCGTGCTTCGGTTCGCTGTGGTTGCCGGTGCCAACGATGTCGTGCAGATTCTGCTCGCTCCAGCTATGCCGATGCGGGCCAACTACGCCATGGTCACAGACGACGGGGAACCGACACGTCGCTCGATGAAGATCTTAAAGGATCTTGGCGGCGGCATGACCGATCGCAGCAAGCAAACGGCGCGGTCATTCCTGACCCTGATGGCGCAGCAGGCCGGCATCGAGGCCGGAGCAGATGCTCTGGCGGAACGGTTCCGGCTTCGGATCGGTGCTTCGGTTGGTGTGATGCCTGCAGCACTCCCCGCCTCGGGTGCCGGCGAAGATAGCTCGCCCAAGGCAATGCTGGAGGAACCTCTCAAGGACGTGGCGCGGCTCAAGGCCGAACTTCGCTGCGCGTCCGCCGGCATGGCAGAGGATGACGAGTCCGCTCCTGCATGGACAGTCGACACAAACATGATCAAGAGTGCCTTGCGCGCAGCAATGGGGGTGACCGATTAAATGGGCAGCACACGATAGGAGAAGAAGGAGGAAGTTGCACGAAAATGGGGTTCAATGAATACAATGGTTTGTTTTGTGTCAGTGCAGTTGCGTCACAAGTCGATAATCAAGATCAAGCTCCGTAGCTAAATCGTCTGACATGAGTTCTACTTTTTGATGGTACAGCAGCCGCTCGTCGTTCACCGAATCAATAATGTACCGTCGGAATCGCTTTAAAGTGATGTTTAGTTTGCGTCGCCACACCTCAAATCGTCGTGGGTGCGGACAGCGCTTCTCAAGAACGAGGAAGTAGAGGCCGCACGTGCGCCAAACCGTGCTTCCTAGAAGCATGCGAAGCGGCTCGTCTTCTGCTCGTTCCATAAACACACGGTACTTGCTGCGGAAGCCCTGACGCGCCGCACGCCTCTCCTCGCCGGACCATTCGTCATAGCCAGGCTGGCCAGGAACACCATAGGCAACTGTATTGTTAAAGCTCTCCGTATCGACATCGTCGAGTTCCGTTTTGCCATCCCACGTATCTAGCTTGGTGAGCAGGCCAGACTCGTGGAGCGCAGCCTTGAAGAACGCAGCTACAGTCTGTTGCGTTTGGAACGCAAGGTGGATTCGCCGAGCGCGCATCTCAATGCTGTAGTCGTTGACGATCTCGCTCTAAGCTTTGCCAGCCCCAAAGACCTTCTCAAGCTTTTGCTGCATCAGCCAGTTCACGACGTCGTCGCAGAACAGCGCGGCAACTGGATTCTTCTCCACTTCTGGCATATCGTCGTGCACCGCGAGACCTTCGACGACGTACGAGTGGTCCTCCGTCACGAGGTCAAGCACCCTGGCCTGCCCGGAGAGTCGTGCCATGACGACATCGTTCGTGAGCGGCTCGGTACCCATGGTTCCGTCGCGCCGCACCGCGCGGAGACTCTGTCGTTTGGCTGGCCGAAGCGATTCAATGTCGTCAAACCACCGGTTGGTGCGCGAGAGCTCCGAGTGCAGCACCAGCCGGGTCGAGCTCTCTCGGTTGCTGCCATCAAAGAAGCAGTGGTCTACAGTTGCAAACGGCGCCCGTCCTCCAAAGCCCCAAATGTGCCTGCCGCCGTACTGAGAGTCGCGGTACACGACGCGAGTGGGCCGGCCGGTGCGTCCGCTCATGACCATATCGCCCTGTTTTACGTCCGCAATGCACCGCAAGCTGCCGTCTGCCATAGTGACGCGGGCCGAGGGGATAAAGCAAGAGCTTCCAGATCCCTTGCAGTGCCCTCCGGACCGGCCGTTGGGATCACAGTTCATCCATATGCAAGATGCGATTCCATATTTTTGTCCTTGGCTGTTCGTTCCGCCTAATGCGCAAAATATCTTCACCTGGCACTGGTTCCGCGCCTCCCAGCACTTGTAAGGCAGATACGTGCTTCGAGCGGCGTGTTCCATCTCATCAATAATCCACCGGGTGCTTGGGTTGGCGTCTAAAGAATTCTTGATGAGCTGACTGTCGTCGTCCCGCTCGTCCTTTGTACCGCAAAGATGACTCGGGAAGTAAGACACGGCGTCAAACCACTGCGCCATTACGCCCGCAATCGTCTCCCACTTTTTGGAGATCCATTTTTTCAAGCCGCCCCAGTCCCGCCAGGCTTTGCCACAACACTTTGGAGCCTTGGCTCCTTGGGTACTTTCAATGAACTTTTTGAGTCCTGGGCTGTTCTAAACTGCCGCGTTAGCGGCTGCACATCCATTCGGGTCTCCGTAGCAATCCACAAGCGCATACATGCTGATAAGTAATTTGATGTCCGAGATGGTTCCAAAGTGACTCAGTGCAAAAAACTGAATCCCGATGTTGCCGCACAGCAACGAGCAGTACGCGCCGGTACTGGGACACTGTCCCAGGCATCCGTCGTCGCCACCGCACCATTTGGGACACTAGGGAGTACAGACGCCACGAAGCTGCTTCATGATAAAGTCGGCCTGTGCCTTTAAATCAGGTCGCCTGGCAAGCACCTGATCCTTGCGCTGCTGGCTCACAATGACCTGCTCCTTGAGTCCGAGGAAGTTGCTGATCGTAACAGGTGTGCTCGAAGTGCCCGCGCCTTGCGGCCATCCGGCGATGTAGCTGCACCCGACCGTTGTGGGATTCATGGTGCTGTTTGCCGGCGAGGTTGGCTGTCCGGGGGACGATGGTGTGTTTGGCTGCACCTGCGCAATGTAGCTGCTAATTCCCGGCTCGCCACACTGGCACTGGAATCCCTGCGTGCGCTTCTCCGCAGCCGCCTAATCCAGCATGGCCTGCCATTTGACGTCGTCAGAATCACTACACAGAGACGTTACCGCAGTTCCGTCCAGCTTCCACAGTGCGCACCCGTACGCGTTGCCGTCCCCACCGCGGATCTCCGCCGACAGCTGCTGCTCCCAGAACCCGGCCGGCGCGGTCCAGCTTGGGTCTCGCATCCAGTGCTCCGCGGCCGCCTTGTCATCGCCGCAGTCGGAACCATCCTTGGCAAACTTTTGCCACGCGGTTCCCAGCTGTCCAGCGTTGGTCTTGCATTGCTGCAAGCGTGACACAGTAAGGTGCGCTCTCTTGTCTTTGGTGCGGATGCCCCACGCCCCGCAATGTCCTCTTCCCAACACGTTCTCCGTCAACATTTTGTTTTGCGCCTGCCACACCTGATAATAGTCCACCGCAGTCACAACGGCAGAAGGAGATTTGGCCGGGGATACCACGGCCTTGACGTCTGGCGTTGCGCTGCGGATGTTTGTAGGAACTGCGATGGTTCGGCCGGACGGAAGCATGAGTTTGGGATCGTCCGACGTGGGCGGGATGGTCAGGAAGATCTCCTCTGCCGTTGACCCTGCGATCCAGTTTGTGTAGTCAAGTGTCTGTGCCACGCAGCAGCTAACTACCTTTTTGGGCGTGACATTGTCATTGTCGTACACAGAGCAGTCCAGGTTATCGCCAAACGTGATTCCCGGCTGCACAAAGTCAGCACCACATCGGCATCCCAGGAGGTTGTTGCCATCTGGCTGCTTGTGCATGCCTATCGACAGACCTTCGGGAACCCGGCCATTAATCAGGCCCGGAGTCGATTGTCCGGGCGGGCTCGGGGCTGTTTGCACATTAGAAGCATGGATTGCTTCTGTCGAACTTACACCAACTACAAACGGTTGCGATCCTTCACCGCCTGGGGCTGGAATCATGCGGGGTTCGAAGAGGCCGGTGTGCATGCACACGTTGTACGCAGTCTGACCCGATTCCCGAGCCGACGCGTTGCAGTCACTGAAGGTTGTGGGGTACACGTCACATGCCGAGGGGCAAGTGTTGTTGACTTCGCCTGTCTTGAGGAAGACGCAGGGCAAGCACGGTCCAATGTCCCACGTTCCCTCGTACTCAACGCCCGGCGGCATGGTCGCCTGTGCAATGTCGGAGATGGGCCCTTCGCCCTGGTTCTCACCTGGTCGGTCGTACAGCCAGCTAAGGTGCAGGGCGTACCCATCCGGCGCGTCGAACCCGCTGCCGCCTGGTAGTGCTCGTGACGACGCGCAGCGCCGGCAAAACGGGTCCGGGGCATTCGCCAGAAGTGGGAACGGAGGTCCCACGGGGCTAGTTCCACTCGGCGCCTTGTAGCTTTTGTACCACTCGTAGTTGGCGCTTCCCGGATCGCACAGGCACTCAGAGCACCAGGTGCACAGGCCTTTGCCGAAGCACGACTGCCCCTCGAGTTGGCTGCCGTCCGGAGTGGTACGCTCGGCCAGGGGAGGCCGCGCCTTCCCAAAGTTCTTTACTGTGTCTGGGCTGCTGAAGTAGTCGCTTGAGTTGCCCACATCGGGATCCTTGGCGATCAATCCAGGACACATGGTTGGCCGGCTGAAGCATGATGTTGGAGAGTTCTTCGGATCCTGCACGCCCTGACACTCGGACGGAAGATTGCTTATCTCCACAGAGTATCCGTCTCGAGGTACCGTCGAGCCAGTGTCGTCGGCAATCAGAATCAGATTCCTGCAAGCATCATCGCCAGAGGTGGGGCAGAACACAAACTGCCTCTTCGATCCGCTGATTCCCGTCGCCGGGATATTAATATCGTTCCACGCCACCGGAATGGACAATCCAGTGGTGGTTATCTTGCCCTGCCAGCAATCGCACGTTCCCGTGGTGTCGTTGCAAAGCCCAAATACCGGGTCATGGAAGCACTGCTGCAGTCTGCGGTTGCCCTTGGCGTCGGGATCGGATCTTTGGTCGCCGGGGCATATTCCCACGCACTGGCCCTCCCACGCGTCGGCCTTGTCCCCAGAGAAGCCAGAGTTGGCGCAAGATGGTGGGTTTGGGTATTCTTCGTCGGGAGTGACGGGCGAGGGAACGTCACGCGGCCTGACATTGGACGGCGGAAGGTTGCCCGGGGCGCATCCCGAGCAGACGCCCTCACTGTTTGCGTCCGCCGGCGTGTGGCCGTACTGCGGCTGGCACTGGCACAGTGCAGTGCTAGTATTTTGGTCGAATTCAATCTGAGCGTGAAGCTGCGTGTACACGCCATTAGACTTTTGGCCCTGCTGGTCCACAAACGCGAGGACTGGTAACGCCGGAGCCGTGGCTAAAAGCGCGGGCGTGCTTACCGGACAGACGTCATTCGCCACCATGTCGGGGGTACATCCGGCCGGGAAGCATTTAGGCTAAACGCCGGGCGCGGCGGGCTCAAGGTCTGCAGGGGAACATGCAAGTCCACTGCATTCGCCGTCCGAGATTTGCTTTGCCGTGCACGCTTGCCCCTTGCCATTCTTCTGTGTGTTCCTTACAAATTCTTTAGGGATATCATACGCACTACAAACGTGGTTTGTGCACTCGTTCTTAGGATACGACTGCGAACAATCCCATCCGGAGAAGCCCGGGTAGCAGAGGCAGGTCGTCTGCGCCTTCCAACACAGGCCGTTGCCGTTGCAGTCGTTCGGACACACTCCTTCCTACGTGGACTGGCACGCAGGCCCAAAGCGATCAACTGCGCACGTGCACGTTTTGTTCGCCTCGCATGTTCCGTCTGCAGGAGAATTGTCCTCGCCACAGGGCCCACCGGGGAGCCCGGCGTTGGGACAGTTCTTCTCAGACTGACACGCGGCGCCTCGGTAGGGTGCGTCACAGACACAGCGACCAGTGTCTTTGTTACAGGTTCCGTTACCGCTGCATTCTAACGCGGGGGATCCGGTGACGGGACAGGTGCTCTTGGGAATCTCACACGCGAACCCTTCTCGGTTTGGCGGGCAGTGACACGATCCGCCTACGCATTGCCCAACGCCGGAACAGGGAACGTTGAGCTGGCCGTCTGGAGAAGTTCCGGTTTGGCAGTGAGTGCTTCCTCCTGCGCCGTTCCCGCACGCGGGCCCGGCAAAGCCTGGGTTGCACTGACAGACCCCAGCGTTACACTTACCATTGCCGCTGCACGGCTCTCCGCTTGCACTTGCGGGGCAGGGGAGGCTTCTCCCGCTTTGGTTACCCTGCTAAATGTGCCGAATCGAGTAGTAAGCCCCGATGCCAATAGCAACGGCCATGACCGCAACGCAGCACAGGATAAGAATGTGAGTCTTGTGATGACGGTTCTTGCCCCCGGGGTCGGCTGACACCGCCCCGGGATCAGTTCTTGCAGGATCTGGAATCCCGCCCCCGCCGCTCATGCCTCAGGTTTCCCCGCCTCGGCTCTTCACTCGTTGAAGCCGACGGAGACTTCCGCCGCGGACAAATGTGGGGTGACGATTGGAATACGGTCGCTCGTTTGGCACGGTTTAGCCGCGAGACCTTTGCCCGACGTAATTGCATCGCAGCGTGAACTTGAGGATGCCTCGCCTCGGAGCTCTCGTCGTCGCTCCCGCACCACACTGCGAAGGTGGTGCAGCCGCATACCTAACCCATGCGGAGCGTTTCGATTTGCTTGCGCGGCTTCCCATCGACCCAGTTTGCATCGATGTCCAAAGTGCGGCGAGACAACGGCACTACAGTCTTTGCACACTATTTGCAACGGTTCGCTACCGTTCCGAGCTGCACGGGCCAATTCTGTCGAGGGAATGCGCATAACCCCATCCTACTTGAAGTACAGACCTTCCATGCGTTGTCCGCTTTGTTCGGTCCTTGTTTTGAGCGCGTGACACCCCGAGCACAGCGGCTAAAGATTTGCGAGCACGTCACGTCCTCCTTGATGCAACGGCACAACGTGATCGAGATCTGTAGCGGCAGTCAGTTGTCGGCTGCACGACGAGCAGCGGAACCCAGTGGCGGCGCAGCACGCCAGGATGGCCGTTTGCGACCAGCGCTTGCGCTTTGGACGTGGCGTGACGACGACCGGCGGGGGAAACGAAGCCATGGCCGCCGCGACCAAAGTTCCGGAATCTGTGCGAGAGCTTTAGGCCAGAGTAGACGCCAAGCGGCTAACCGGAGAAGAGATGGAAGTAATTCGCGACGTGATGCACGCTGTGGCGGTGCACTCGATGACGCACCAGGCCACAGAGGAGACGAGAGCAATCCGTATATTGGATGCGATTGCTTTGCACAAATCGAACGAGGGTGAGACGGAGTCGGACACCTTGGACCTGCTCGAAACCGAAGGTGAGACTCTTTTTGCAGAGATGGAACTGTCAGACGGACTCGGGTCGGCCTTTGCGGCTATTATGAAGCGAAAAGGGCAGCTGGCACACTCAGTGATGCAAGATCTTGCCTAGAAGGTGACGATGTGGATGCTTGAGTTCAAAGAGAAATCAAAACGCGAGCAGGGTTCCGAAGCCGAGAAATGAGCGCCGCGTCTGGCTCTGGTGCCGAGTCTCCACTGACAGCGGGAGAGGATACCAATGATCCATTGATATTGTATTGCCATCCCAGTGCAATGGCTGGACAAATACTTCCAATGATGATTCAATCCGACCCAATATACACCTGTAGATTTACGCCTGGACCAGGAATTGGGATTCGCAATGGTGTGGCAACGAGTGTACACCCACTCTACTTTTATACTGGGCTTGAATAGTCACGACGACCAAGTAAGCTGCATCCTGAAGTGCTAAAAAGCCGACTAGATCGCGTGTTGGGCCCTTCTCTAAAGGTCGACATATACCCTAGCATAACCGAGATGCAACGAGTGATCATTCCGGACGGAGATGAGGATGGTGCCACTACCACCTTACGACTAGTGCGAATGCTTCGACGCTACGGGAATCGGTTGTTGCTTACCGAGAATAGCGGAGCAGGTATTTGCTTGGTGTTTTCAATTTGCAACGCGTTGGGACATCCTCAAACAAGGTTTCCAGATTTGTTCGATTGGATGGAGACCAATGATTGGGGTCAGTTAATTGTGGAACTGCCACGGCTCGGCTTCCAAGCAACCGGTAGCGGTGTGCTGCGATCGCTCGTCGGATGCAATCAAACTGCACAAGGTACCATTCGGTTGAACTCATTATCATATCGACAGGGTCTCAATTTGTTTTGGCTTGGCGACCTGGATTTTAGTGACTCTTGGGCACATGCGCTGGACGTTACCGAGAGGCACTTTGCATGGACTCCTGTGCCAGGCTCCGTGCAAGATCCAGTCAAAAACATGTTTATAGGAAGTAAAACCAAGCCGCGTGCTGAAACAGTGTCACACCTGATTAGGATGCATTATATAAGGGCGCGGTTTGTAGTACCGCATCTCTTGATCCTGCATAATGACGGCGATGATCATTAGCACTTTGAGTATATATCTTTGCCTATGGCGCTTGGAGTACATCATGATCAGATGAATCTGAATGAGATTAAAGGTACATTTGCTCCACTCATCTCAACACTGGATCAATCCGAACTTATTTTGCTGTGGCTTTAGTGGCATGGACTTGGCATTACGTTTTTGCAGGAACGCGAATAGACATCATACCAACGTGCAGAGTACTCATGGCGCACCGAGAAGCCAGTTGAGACAGAGCATACGGCTGGTATATTTATCAACAATGTGGCGTAGGGACATTGGGTTGGATTTGCTCCAGCAACTGTTGACTTGGCCTAGAAGCAACAGCAACAGCGTCCTTGTATGGATGGAGAATTTCAACTGAAAGAGTACGCAAAGCAGTACGCGCGCCAGTGTCAATTGAAAAACCTCAAGAACCACATTGAGTTGTTAAATAATATTGGAGTATTTGACCATGTCATGGAGCCCCCTCGTCTAAGAGGACTGCAACAAGAATGTATTACGACTATTTATACTGCTCTAAACGATAGTGCTCTAAACGATAGTGCAATAAAAAAGTGGGAGAAGTTACAATCAAAATTGCAATTAGAGCAGCCAATGATTAATGCATTCAAGTCATTGACGACTGTGTGTGACAATGTAGACAGTAAAAGTACAAAGCATAGACAGTTCCACGACAAAACGGTGCCGCAATGGTTGACGCAACACTTTGATGCAACTGTTGCAGAAGCAGGAAAATTGATACAGAGTATAGATGCAACCACAACGGAATACCGCCGTATGATTTTACGCTTGAATCTCATAACCATGCGTCGCAATTATAAGTAGCAGGTACTCCCTTTGAAGTTCACCACGGATGCAGGTAGCGCGCGAACGACCCCCGATCTAGCACCTGAAGGCGCTTGGCTGCCTATACTTCTAAGCAATGCTGAGATGAAGCTGAACCAGTATTGGTATGTGCTTGTTCGTATAATCGAGCCGCCTTCCAGCAAACTTATTGAGGCGGCTCCTTGGGAGTCACAGCCGCCGGAGTCATTGAACAAAGACGAGTTCACCCAGATCATGTCAAGGATGCTGGTTGACGCTCACATCTTAACCAATTCCGAACCAACGACCCCGAAGGAGTTAAAAATGACCACGAATATAAATGCAGCGGCCGAAGAAATTCTAGACCGGTCCAAAAACATCAGCGAGTAGTCGTTCAACCTGCTGCTGCTTCTGCTCAACATCTTTGCGGGGTTCCACCTGCAATTTAATATGAATGATAGCACCTACAAGTACAAGCTATCATATCATTTGGCAGGGGCTTTGACAATGGGATATTCCGAGGAAGCCGCTGGTGGAGGTGGCGGCAGCTAAATAGGGCGAATGTTGCCCAAACTAACGCTCACCACTCCAAAAATAGCGTCCATCTGCTTCCCCGTCACCCGTCGTAATGGCAAATTAAAATCCCCGTGACATCCCCACGTTGTCCCAAAACTGTTGCGCACGCGAATCTGCGTTCCGTCCGCGCTCAGCCCGACCGCAGTTACACAGTGTCCGACCGGAGCGGCAGCACCCGCCGGAACAGGAATGGTGAATGCAGCGTGCGTCCACGGCAGCGCGTGGCGTGGATCGTCCTTGGTTTTGCGACGGAGACCGCGTGCCCATTTGGCCTAGTTTGAGTATACGTACATGTTCAAAAGCACGGGACAGTTCGCGCGAAGTAAGGCGGCCAGTGCCTTCTGGGAGCGCGCTCCATTGCCGGTTACCCGGCGCTTGCGCGCTCCCTCTAGCCTCAGGCTGGCATGGGCGCGCAGGAAGCCGGCAGACTGTGCCTTTAGAATCATGTCAGCATCGTTAGATTTGTCATCAGGGAAGTCTTGCACAAAGCAGGTTCCCACGCGCGCTACCCGTTCCACGTTAGACAACAGGCTGCCGCAGTGTGGGTCACACTGGTCGGTGCACATGGGGCCGCAGTCGCATCGTCCGGTCTCGGTGCAGGCGAGGCGTCGCTGGCAGTCGTAGAGGTATGCGGCCGAGGGCAGGTTCCGCCGCAAAAACTCACGCGTGGCCGCAGAGCGCGCGGTGAGTACGGCTCGAAGCCACATGGCGGTCACCATAGACGCGCACACACAACGATCCTCCGTGTGCTAATCGTGCGGACGCAAAGGGCCCTCATATCCCTTCGCCAGCATCTCGCGTCCAAGACTGAGTTGGGCAGCGACCGCCTCAAGGACGTCAGCCTGCGAGGCAACGACGGGTTGTTGGTTGGTAGTTACGACCGTCTTACCCACCTCTGTCGCTTCGGCCGCTCGCACAGACAGTATAGTGATGCTCTGTCCCTTGCCGGCAACTAGCGGGCGAGCCACGTCAGGGAGAGCCGCAAAGCGCAGCCGCGCGGCGGTATCAGCAATGGACGCGCGACCGGAAGATCCGAGAGTTCCAACGGATGCCGTGAACGCCGACATTTTCCAAGCTCCCAAAGAAAATCAATGTCAGGTGCTCTGCCGGAAGACGGAACTTTTATGGGAATTGCGTTCCTGCTGATTGTTGGCTCGCTTGCATTGATCGGGTATGATGTGAGCCGCAGAGCGCGGATGCGCGGCCAAGCGTCGGACCTGTCTGGAGCTGGAGTTGCCGAGGAACCGGACGCCACGGATCGACCGGAGTTAGTAGCTGGCAGTGGATACACGGAGGGTCAGGGTCGCCGTCCTGAATTGCAGCCCGGTCCACGCGGACGATCACGACTGCGCAAACGATGCGAAACCTAAAAATGGGAGGGTAGGCTAGCACGGCAGCAGAAGCAGTTGAGCTTCAGCATTGGGCTGCAGTGCCAGAAGAAGTCCTTGCCGCCATGAAGACGGACGCGCTCGTCTTTAAAGAACGCAAAGACGTGCCTGGAATGAAGTACTTTGCGCCGAAAGATCGTGCCGCAACCATTATGGTTGGCCCGGAGCACTACGCCAAGATTGCCCGGGTGCTGGGCACATCCGCCGCGCGAGCTTTGGTGCCAATCGAAGTTGGGTCTGGATCTGCGGAACCACGGGAGACAACGGTAGCAGCAACGATGACAGAACTCGACCGTCTTGAGACTTTGGTGGATCTGTCATTTACCATGGCGGCGAAGACGTCTGGCGATCCCAAGCCGGACATTGGCTCGGACGTTGTGGGTGCCTATGTCAACGCCACTACCTTTATCAACGATAAGATCCTCCCGAACCTGAAGGTGGGCGATTGGCGGTGGCCACTCGAAGCTAAAATCAGTCGTGCTTCGTCTAACCTATCATCGGAGAGCCGAGATCTAGTGTTTGCGTTGTTGACATCGTCGGCAATCTCGCATGCAACGAATTCAACGTTGGCGTTGCGTCGTGAGTACGAGGCCAGCGCCAAATCTGAGTTGTAGCACCGAGTGCAAGCTCTGCTGAAGCGCTGGGTTATGCACGAGACGGACGAGGCCGAAATTAATGTGCTCAAAACCAGCCTCAACCAAAACCTGCATCTTCAACGGCGGCTGGAGTCCTTGAAGACTCTTTGGGAGACCAGTTCTTATAATCACCCGGTCGCTCGCAACCGGTTGATATAGGATATGGCATTTTGGCGCCTTTTTTGCCCAATGCCAGTGCGAGAGCGGCGCGAGAACTCGGTTGGCGGCAAACGACCCAAAGTGATGCTTTTGGATAAGACGGACCCCAGAAGACCACAAGCAAAAGTCCAAAAACAGGTATATTCGGAAGTAGACCTATCCTAGATTCAAATGCTGCTGGGTCCAGAAGGCCGCGCATGGTTTGAGACGGGGGTCCGCGATGCCGTGTTAGAATGGAAGAGTCTTTACGACGTGAATGGCCCCGAGTCAAGCGTTATCGATATGGAACCGATAACGACCAAGCTGCAGACCCACTACCGAATCATCATGCACGCCGCCTTGGAATCGCTTGTTCGCGAGCAATCCTCCCAAATAGATATGCGTACAATCACAACAGAGGAAGCGGACGCTACAGTTGATAGGATCGTGGAGTTGCGAGATGTGAGGTCAGAGGACCTTGTGCGCCACCCTCTTCATCTGCCGGTGACAAACAACAAGTTCCGTGGAATGAAGACAACTCGTTGCTTAGTCGCATACCGCCCAACCTCGGCAAATTCAGAGGATTGCAATTTTATTGCGGGACTGCAAAGCATGGTCAATGCAATTGTAATGTTCTCTCCGCACCACTGCCCACCATACGTTCGCGACCTCAAGATTCCAGAAGAAGTCAAGGCTGACCCAGAATATCAAAGACTGCTGCGCGACGAGACCATGATTCGACCTCGTATTTTCATGTTTGACAGCAGGATTCATCCAGATGAGATTCTAGTTGTGCCAGACAAAGCCAGCAAACCAACCAAAACTTTGCAAGCCACGCGGGAGTTTATCCTCAACCTCATGCGCTTTTGCGCAAGCTATTCGGGGTCATACTCGGGCCTCCTTGGTGCCGGCATACTGTGGCAACAAATCGCCGCTGGCCAGCCTTTGCAATTACCAGTAGAACCAAGATTGCTTGACGAGCTGTATCAGGAGTCTCCAATAGAGGAAGCGTCGCCGGAAGACTCGCTGCAATTACCTGCGCGGCCGATGGAATCTGCACAGCATACGCCACTTGCACCGCCGCTCGCGCCAACGACGATTTGGTAGTGGCAGCCCACCGATTTAGGATTGCTGATGGACCTTGTAGCACGAACGCCCATTGGAAGTCCAGAGTACCAGCGAGAAGCGCTGGTGCGATAGGCCATGGACAACGAAGCCGCCTGTAAGCGCTTGCAGCCATTTACGGCCTCGCCGTACGACGAACAAGAGCCGAGAGACCAACTACAACAGCAAGGCATAGAGGCGGAGTTGTTGCCGTCTTCTTTGTTGCGAGCTAACCTTTCCGACCTTAAACAAAATACCGAGTTAAATCTTTGGAAGCGGTCATTCCAGCGGATTGATGACTTCCATCTACCAGTTCGCGCCAATGTTCCGGAAGAACTGATCAACCGTGCAAAGTTTGCTGACGGGATGCAGGATGTTTATATTGAATTTGCTCAGCAGTACCCCATTACTATTCGTCGTTTGGTGGTGAAGGCAACTGCCACACGTCTGCAAGTGCTACTTGCGGCCAAGCTGGACAACCCCGATCTGCAATGGGATAAATTCCGCATCAATTGCGTGCAAGCGCTGGCACATATTTTTGTGGCAACAGTCGAAGGCTACGACGATTTTTACGTCACAGTTAGACAGGATTCGTACGTGTGGCGCCGAGCCTTCCGCGATTATCAACTCTATGTTGCATTCCAGCCACCTCCGCGTGATATTGACCAGGCCTCGATACCTCCTGGTTGGGCCATGACGAATCTCGTTCCACCCGACATCCTGTACAGACGAGGACCGCGTTGGGACGAACCTCCCGGGCAGGGGGCGATCGAATGGCGTCATATGCAAACAATCGCTGCAGGCTAGCTGAATGCTTTTGCCGACAGGCTCGTAGCAACAATGCCTTCCATGTTCATGTTACCGTTATCCGAAGTGGCCAACTCCGAAGACGGTACATACGAAGAAGAAGACAGTGGGGACGACCAGGACGATCAGGAATCAATGGCGTCTCCGTCTCTGGGGGGAATTAATTCGTTGGACGGATTTGATGAGCGATCTCCCATCATTACACCAGGAGACGAACGCGCAGAATGGACCCAAGTAATCGAACGCCTGGTCCAACAAGAAGATCGCCAACTTATAGACGATCCCGACCCTCCAGGCACTGTCCCCGCAGAGACCAGCGTCCCGGATCATGATTCGGAGGAGGATGAGGCGGAAGATTTTGATGGGTGGTTATGATGCGAATGAAACTTTGTGCGCATATTTGCGCATGTCCAAAGCGGACGATGTTAGAATCCCAATGGACGATGCCCTTTTAACTGGTTGGGGATCGGACGCTCACGGTGTGCTTATAGAGCGAATGTCCGAGAACCGGTGCTCGTCGTACTTCATCAAGGAACCCGTTCCCTCATCCGATGTGCCCCAGTCCACGCGCGATGCCATAGGCACCGCCAATGGCTTCTTCTTCCTGCAATCGCGTAGTGCTCCAGGCACGTATCTCGCGGCAACCTTCCAGCAGAATCCGGGAGCGGCATCCACCGACGTAACCACGGCGTTCACAGTGGCCGCCGCGACGCAGAACAAAGACGACGCCATGCTGTTCTTCCAAAAGTCGTACGGCATCGAGCAAGGGCTGCCTGTGGACACCCTTCTTGGATTCTTCCGCACTTCGCAGGTGGGGATGGGCCCTGATGGTGATCCCAACGTAAAAGCATTCTGCATCACGACCACGGGACCCTTTCGCGTGTATGAGACTCCCATTCGATGCGGTAACTCGTACAGCCTCACAGACTGCCCGCTGGACTGGCAGGCGTGCAACTACACCACGGGCTACTGCTTCGACAGCAGCTAGCTGCCGGGCGGTTCCAATCCCAACAGTGGGTTGCCACCGGAACCAAATACCAGCATTCTCTTCCCAAATTGTGTCAGCCGTGCGGTCGCTCGCATTGTGCCGCAGTCGTCCGAAGGATGCTTGCCGGATCCTCTTCCAAGTGCCAAGCCAAATGTGGAGCAGCTCGAGAAGAACAAAGACAAGAAGAAGCTCGAAGAGATCGTTGGTATTTTTGCCGGCACAGTGTTTGTCCTTGCCATACTGGCGGGGGTTGTGCTGTATTACGCGAGTCTGCGCCACACTTCGGCAAGTGCGCTCAAGACGGAACTTGACCAGTTGCAGGCACAGGAATCGAACGCAAAAATACTTTCCACGAAAGACCTTCTTACAGCACAGTATACCTGATGTGTGCTGCCGCTTCTTCTCTCCTTCCCCAAGGTTGGGAGGAAGTGTCTGGGGCACGCGGAATATTTTACTGGTGCCATGCAACCGGCGAGAGGTCTTGGAAGCGGCCGCTGCCGCTGCCGCCCGGATGGGTTGCTATGAAGGACGACAAGCAGGCGGTTTACGTAAACAAACACACTCGTGTGATGCAGACAACCCGTCCCGTAGCTTCCGCAATTACGTTCTCCAAGGCAGTCGTTAGGAAGACAGTGCGATCGGGCAAAACAGATGCATAGGCGCGGGAGGAGAGCCAGCGAAAACGTCGCCGTCTCGACACAACTCAGTACGCCATGATGCGCAGACAATGGGCGCACGGTGTAGTGTGTGATTGGCGGAAGCACGGACTGCTCCAAACCGAAGACGTACCCGGAGACGGTTTATGCTTCTACCATGCGGTCAGCCGTATTATCGACACGATGCCGATAAAAGAACGTGTACGACTGAATCAAAAAGTCTTTATAGAGATGCAGAAGATAGATGATCCACAGATTTGCAAAATAACAGAGTTTTTTGGGCGGGCAACGGCGTTCTCACCGGAATCACTACGAGTGGCCGTAAACTTGTCGATGATTGTGCCGGATCCGTCGCGCGACGAGATGATCCGGGCCCGAGAAGAAGTTGTCAAGGCAATTTTGCTACCGGAAGAGCGGGGCGTTAAAACAACCACACCGCAGAAGCTGACGAGCGGAGGAGGTTCGGGGGAAGTCGACCCTGGTGACCGTGACTTTATGCTGACGGTCCAATTTGCGCAGTACCGGAAGGTTCCGCCGCTTCCTGGTACAAAGTTGACCAACAAGTACCGCTACGATGTAGCATACTCGTACAACGCTTCCAAGCGAGTGTGGGCGGACGATTTTACGATTGCGCTCACCGAGAAGCTGCTCGGTGTACGAGTGGTCATCTTGGAGAGTCAGCCGCGCTCTGACGAACTCATCCCAAGTTGTGGGTTTGATCACGGCGCAGAGTGGGAGCCAAGCGCAATGCTGTTTGTGCATAAGACGTCTGGGGTTGGCAGGCACGATGCAGCGGCGCATTACCAAATTTTGAAGCTGCGCGATCGGTCGTTTGCACTGCGGGAAGAGCCACTACCTCCGCTGCTACCAATGCTTGGCGATGTTCACTGCTCCAAGATGGAGAACGCGTACCAAAAGCTTGCGTGGGACGAGATGTCAGCCGACGCGCTTGCTCGCGCGGACAAAGAGGCCGCAGGAGTAACGAGCACATGAATGTCAATGGTCGGAATTTCACGTGAGTGCTGTCAAATGAATTTTAACGCAGATAGAAACAAAAACGGAACGTTTATGGGGCTAGGATTCGCACACTTCAGCCCAACCAAGACATTGTGGTTGTGGCTCATACTCGTGGTGCTTCTGGCCACCGGTCTTATGCTTATAATTGTAACTGCTGTGCAACCTAACTGTCGCATACAGTCGAGCAAGACATTGCGCACCGAGGTCCAGCAAGACCAAGACCCGCATTTAGCGCCACCAATAGAAGCGACGCTGATCACTGCATATATTGGTACCGCGCACAGCGATCGGCCAGAGCAAACAAAGCTCGCAACAACCCAGCTGTTTGTGAGCGATGCCGCCGACCAAGACGGCGCTCCAGGGTGGCAACCCGTGCAGGTTCCGCAACTGCCTGACGACGATGTGCCGAAGAATCCGTCGCAGGTATCGCGTCGCGTGGCTCGTGCCTGCAAGTGGGACATTGAATGGGGTTCGGGGGTTTGTGTGTGGGTTGACGCCAAGAACACCAAAGTCGAAGGATGGCAGGCTCGGTATGATGATGTCATTCGTCGCGCCGTGGGACTGGCCAAGCAAACTGGACGTTTGGTCATTGACACTCACCCCTCCTTTGACCAGGGCGGCGAACCAGATTCGAATGCGGTACGGACGAACGCTGGGTAGTCGGCGAGCGCCGAGCTCCGATCTGCATGGTTTAGCAACAACTCCGCCACGTACAGGCCAGGAATTGAGCGCGACGTTGCGGAGCTTCGGCGTCAAGGCTGGTTAAACGCAACTAAGCGACCTGCTCCGACCGGAATGTTTGACACTCATATTATGGTATGGGTAACTGGATCCAAAGGAGATGAGCTCAGACGACGAGTCGGACGGGCATTTGCAACCATTGGAACGGCGCTTCGCGATTAGGCATTGTTGTCTTTAATTCTCAACATAGAATCGGATTGGCAGGACGCTGTGTGTACGCTTCGCATGCATGCTCCCGCAGCAACGCTTCCTTGGCCATTCCAGGCAGAACTTGTGCCCAAGGACGTTGGAGGCACGTCCGTCGCACAGAATCGTCCTGTGCGCTTGGCCTGGGAAACTTCGCGGGGAACTAAAGAAGACTTGCAAGTGGATCGTCTTGAAGCTCCCCCGACAGTGCTGCTGCGCTAGCAGGCAAGCTTGGCGGAGCTGTCGTATACCGGAAGCCAAGTGGGAATCCCTCGCACCATCCAAGCTCCTGCGTCTCGCCAAGATGGGGCCTGGGTTGCGGTTAATCTTCGACATTCTAACGTCGTTGTAGAGCTTTAGGGCACCGGTTCGGTGGCGGTTGCCGACCGCGGCACGCATGGCATGGCTCGCGCATAGTTGGCAGATGACGCAGTACTGCTTGTGCGGTGTCAGACGACTACCCTCTACGTGCACGCGGAGAAGCCCGTGACGCTCCGCTGGCTGGACTCGGACGGCGCCGGGTGGCCTTCGGGTTCCCCGCTGCGTGCCACAACCGCCAACGAGAAGCTAACGCTGACGGTTGATTCGGCGTTCCCAATCGACGTGGAGGGATGATAGCTCAAGTCGAATGGGTGTCGTGGTCACGACGCTTCGTCGACTTCGTCTACCGGAGGCAAGACCCAGTTGGCAACGGCATCAACGACATACGAGTTTGTATCGCATATCTCTTTTAGTTTTTGTTTGTGTTTTTGATTTACGTGTTTGGCAGCCGAGTCAAGCTTTGTCTGAAGCTCTTTGGTGTCAAGCATCGCGTCAAGCTCTCGCAGTCGTTCCGTCAGCGGCGGTCCTAAGATTAAAGTCACCATGGCTCCGATTTGTTGTTCCGGCTTTGGCTCGTCAGCGAGCCGGTCCAAAACCCGCATCATGACGGCACGTGTGTTCATGGCTCGGAGTTTGTTCATGGAGTACGATGCCAAGACTTCAGGGGCGATGGTCCGCAGGTGTGTCGCCTCTGTCTCCAGTTCATCCCGCAAGATATTGGAGACTCGAACTGCTGATGCTCCAGGTCCAGAGCCGGCCAGCCACGGGAAGGCACTCAGTATTTTTTGATATTTGACAATGAAGTTGATCTCATCGATTCTCTTTTGTATCATGGTTTTTGTATCGTCCTCTTCGCAAACCGTCGCACGCACAGCTGCTGCCATGTCAATCTTTCAACACAAATCAATCGATCCATTTGAATTCAGAATTTGTGATGCAGCTGGAGTTACGAGTTGAATCCGCCAGACAGCTGCTGCGCTCCTTGCCGTCGCAAAGCAAGGGATGCAAATGACTCGGTGCTTCGAACCTGTCCCTCGTTATCTAGGCACTGTGTAAGTCCACGCTGTGGGACAAAGGCCGCCACAAAGACCAGCACCACCAGAACCACATTCAGGACCATGCTCATAGTAAGCACAAAGGGCCAGTGGGCCGCGAGCGCGTTCCAGAGATTCTTTGCCCTTCTTCGGCGGTGGACCCGCATTTCGCCGCGGCAGGCAAAATGCCAAGCGCCGTAGTCGTGGGTACTGGGATGGCGGGTGCCGCCGCGGCCCGAACCCTGCTAGACGCTGGCTGGGAGGTCTTGGTGCTAGAGGCAGAAGCTCAAATTGGTGGCCACTCGCGATCGACACAGACGTCACTTGGTCCTATTGACATGGGTGTCGTCTACGTGCACCCGCCCACGTATCCGGTGCTGTCCCGTCTTGTAGAGCGGGTCGGCGCCGAGTTTGTTCCGCTTAATCTTGGTCTGCACTCCGTCAATGCGGACACTGTTCTCTTCTCGTCAGACCGTGGGTCTGAGTTTGAGGGACGCGAGAAGCTGCTTAAAAGCCTCTCGGACGGTAGCACGCACGGATCCGTCGCGCAAGCGGCTCTGGCGGCAGGGGTTCCGATGCGAGCACAAAAGCACGCCCTCAAAGCTATTCTTGGAGCGTTTGCGCTTCGGTCATCTCATCCTGCGCAACACATGAAGGATGCTCCGGACATAATGCCTTTTACGGGTCGCAGCACGTGGTACCGCATTGGTGGGGGGTTCTTGTCGTTTGTGCAACGGCTTCTTCGCGGTGCCGACGTTCGGACCAAGTCTGCGTGCCTAGAGATCGCCGAGTACACGCAAAGCAAGACGGGCAAGACCAGGTTTGTGGTAACGCACTCGGGCGTGGGTGGTGGTCCTCGGTATGCTAATGTAGATGGCGTAGTCATTGCAACAGATCCGGGCGACATTCGCCTAATCACCCGACGAAGCCGGGAGCATTCGCAGCGTCTGCGGACGTGGGACAAGCCGCTGGATCGATTTCGTGCCGACTAGATGGTGGCCATTCTTCACACGGCGGGCGAGCAAGTAGTTCCGTCGTCGGCGCGGCAATTGGGTGCGTGGGATTTTGCAGAGGCCGGTCCTTCACGCGTCGGTCCTGCGGGGCAGCGGTACGACGTGATTTATGATTTTTCGCGCGGACGGGAAGGGTTGGTAAGCCATCACATGAGATTTGGGTACGCACCGGGTCGTCCCGTGCTCACGTACGTCGAGCACGGTCACCCGGTGCCAAACATTCCAAAGGACAAGGTCCTCGCACGCTACGAATGGACCCATTACCGTCTTCAGCCCGAGTCTGCAGTGATTGCCCGAGAGATGCTGCACGGAGACCCCAAAAGCAAACTTCAGTTCGCGGGCGCTAGTTTGTCGGGGCTTCTTTGGAACGAAGCAGCGGCTGCTTCGGGCGAAGCCGCGGCGCTTCGTGTGCTCAGCCAAGAACCTCCCGCAACGCCCTGGCTTCAGATGACCCAATCGACTCGACCCTGGAAGCTGCAGCCCGCAGTGCCTCTGCCAGCAAGTATGGCAGATCGCCAAGCCGCGGTCGCTGGGCAACCGGTGCCTCCGCAGTCTCCTCCTCTTCGCGCCGGCGCTTCCGGCTCGGACGAGCCGGAGATCCTACGATTCCGCCCAAGTCCAAAGCAGCAACAGACGGCACGCAGGCTGGCCTCTCATCTTCAAGCCCTGCGGACGATTGTGTACTTGGTATGTCTGGGGTGCTTGGCAGCTATGGCTGCGTGGCTGTGGTCGCGACCGACTGATCCGAACCGTCGGTACGTTGAGACAGATCTGTCGTCGGTGAATCGATTACCGACGACTTCGGCGAGACCGGGGCCTGCGGTTCCACCTCTCTCGCCAATTCGTACGAGGGTTCCGATATCGTGGAGTCCGATGCAGTCGCTTCGCTCGACTCGGTTAGAGCATCGTTGACTTCATCATTTGAACTAACATCCAAATCAGCTTCGGTGTCGTCGCCGTGCGCTCCGCACGTGTTCTCGTCGTCGTGCCTCCCTTCGACCGGCTGCAAGTTCCACCCGTTCACATGCAACTTGTGCATTTTCCGGAAGGCCCACCGGAGTACTTCGCGAGGTATACCCGTGACAAGTTGTCCGTGCTTGGTGCTTCGAAGCCGAATTCCGTCTTTAATTGTTTGGCCGTCTTGCCAGGCCAAAAATCGATAGCCGTGCCGACGAACAATGTTGATTTGAGCACTGCAGATCTGCAGATTGGTCGCACAGTTGTTGCACTTGTTGCCGTCCAGGTGGTCAACGTGTTCTCCGTCCCTAACCTCACGATAAAACGCCTCTACCACGAGGTGATGCATTGGTTTGTCCAGGTACTTTAGATGGCCCGTGCGAACCTGGGTGCGCTTGTACCCGTCTTTTGTCATCCATCCAAAGCTTCTGCGTTTGTGTCCGGCCGAGATTACTCGCCCCATGTTAGAGACATCCACCCCATCCAAAGTCGGGTGCGCGCGCCACACTTCGCCGGCAATCGGCTGCATGTCGGCATACTGCACCTGGTGTCCGTCTCTGGTCAACAGGCCGCACGGTGAGGAACGAAGTCGCAACTACAACTGGTGCAGGCTTGATTTGTGCAGCTTATGTGGAACTTCTTTAGCTTGACCGAATACTTCGACCAAGTCACTTCCTCTTCGGCGGACCAGAACCTCTCGCCCCGCCTTCTCAGTCGTCGTGATTTTGCGCTGCAGGTAATCAGCTTCGGCAAGAGGGCGGTTTGCTTCACAAAGTGGCTGTACACGGGCCATCGGTGCAACAGTATTTTCTGTGACAGCGCGTTGTGCCAGTAACACTGAATTTGTGGTTTGTCCTGGCATGGGACGCAACGCCATGCAGTGTCAGGGAAACTCCGCTGTGAGCGCGGGAATGGCGCAGCCAGAGCCAGTCCCGATTGACCTGCCGCAAACCCTGGTTCCGGGTAGAGAGCTACTCAAGACAATCCGGGTGGAAGACGCGGTCGCAGCAGCCCAGCTATGTATTGCAGTTAAGGAGCGATCGGTTGCTTAGGCGGCGAATGTTGTGAGATATGCTCCGAACTCGCAGTTAATCTTAGATAGCCCCGAGCCCGTCCGCATCTTTGAGGCGGATGGGACGCGAGTCATGCTCTGGCGTTGCGTTTACGGCGGGTTGAATGGAATGGCGGTTGCATTCCATTCCAAGGTGCCTTACGTACACAGTTTACTTGCCGGGCGCACGCTTCGGGAATTAGATAAAGAGTCACGATGCTCCGAGTATAAGCCGGGTTGCGCACTTGGAATTCAAAGACAAATTGGATTGGAATACGATAAGATTCGCAACCAACTCGAGACGTTCTTGTTAGAAGCACACGCACAGAAGCAGTATCGAAGCGTTCTGGTAACTGGACACGGGAACGGCGGTACATTGGCAACTTTGTTTGGTTACAACTGGCGAGTGTTGCTGCGGGCAGACAGGAACGGTGTACCAAGTCCTCATTTAAATCCGCCAAACATACCCTTGCCGATTGAAGTGGTGGATGCCAACTGCATTGCCATAACCTTCGCTGCGTCGCGGTTGGGCAATCGACAGGTGGCCAACGCGGTTAGCCAAGTTAGCGCCGTGGATCGGCTTGCAGTTCTTCGATTTATTGACGATAACGGAGAAGCATTTGCTGAGGTACCTATTCGGGGCTTAGGATTCATTCACGCCGGTCCAGAGATTAGTGTAAACCGCGGGACAAGCAGGCTGCATCATTTTTGCACAGAGGGAACTAGTCGCACTGGAGCCGGCGTGGGGTAGTTCATGCGCTCTGGCTATGCCGTGCTTGCTGTAATCATGGGTGTGATATTTTGTGTACACAGTATTGTTCTATGGTACCGGCTTCGAACTGAAGTACCGCAGGTAATAAATCTTGCAGAAGAGTCGGCGCGTCGAGCTGGTGGTGACATTCAGGCTCTGACTCGTCACCTGTACGTGAAGCCGTGGTTTTGGTTCGTTATGGCTGGCATTCAAATCATACTCGGGACGTTGTTATTGACTTTAAACCCTCCTGCACCCACGGCTGAGCAGTATCGTGACAAAATTAGTGAAGCCGCTCAAAACATGCGCATTACGTTGAATGGAGAGGATCCGTATCCCAGATTGCGCGCCAACGATGCCTGCGAGGTGATCTGGGTGGGCGATACGATGGCGGTTGCGCTGTTTGTGCTGCTTCTCATGCTGGTTTTGGCGGCTTACACGTACAGAGTGCACTCGATTGACGGATGGCCAATGGCACTGTACTTTTTACTGGTGGCAGCGGGTGCCATGGTTGCGTTCACATTAGAAGCCATGGGATCTTAAGACATTTGTATTTAATTCAAAGCCTCATCTCGAATTGTTGCAGTCACTTCAATTCCCGTTACGACCGCCGCCATGCGCTCGCCCATCTCAAGTTCGTGCGACGGACAAAGGGTGCCTCCACTTCCCATAGGATACATAACCAAGTGCTTGGTCCATCCCTTCCGCAAAATTGCCAGCGCCTCGTCCGCAATATGGCTCGGATGCACAACAAAGTGGCCCGTAGCGTGAATTTGCTTCTCTCTGGGTGCACGAGGCAGGGTCTCGTTCCGTGGTTCGGGGTGCGCAACCACATGCTTCGCAGCTTCACCAGGCCGCGCCAGCGTCATGGTACCGGTGGCAATGTTAAGCTCTTCTATCTCTTCCCTCCGCTTCTCGGCGACGCGTTCGTATGACAGCAGGTACTCGCGACCGGTCACGCTTTGCAAAGCTAGAAGCGCAACGGACTCGAGTGCGGGCATCCTCTGGTGCTACCGGCATTGCAGCAGTACCTATGAGGGAGCACATACCACAGTGCTGTCAAATGGTTCACCGTTGACGCTGATCATCCCGCTCGATTCGACAGTAACAGAGCGCAAAGCAGTGGTTGGTCGAACGTCCACTCCGGTGAGCATCTGGTCCATCATCGCGTGGAAGCCATTCAGTAACCGATATGACTGGACCGGCTTGCCAGTTTGAGGTAGTAGGTGCATGGCTCGCGATTGAGCCAGAAGGCGAGGAGGGACCGTCTTGAACATTCCCATAAAAATCCCCTCGGTCCCCGCCACCAGCCGAGTGATTCGTAGTCCTTCCTCGACCTTGAACTTTGCCAACGGATCGCCGTCTAGTTTGGCCAAAGCCTGGTCCTACAAATCTTTGAGACTCATGGGCTTCAAGTTGGTGGCGTCGAGCACGTCGGCAACCGTTTGCAGACCCGCCTTGAGGTTGAGACCAGTGTATTGCTTGGTTCCATCTTCTTCGTCCACGTCCCCTTCAAACCCTCCGGTACGCGCAATGGCCATATCATCTTGCACCACGGTAAACGGCGCACTTCGCTTTACAATGGACTGCTTTAACTTCGAGGCCACGGCCAAGAGGTTTGCGTCCATCTTAACCGTCAGTGACATGGGGACCCGATCCGGGTTTACTGGAAGGGGTTTGGAATCCTCCGTCTTCCGGACCCGCTCCAAGGCTTTGGTCGGCAGCGGGGCGTACGGCCCGTAGGTCGCGTTGTCCAGCGCCAAGTACACGACTCTGGATGACTTGGGTAGAGATTGACGCAGACGGTACGCGCACGACACCGCCTCCATTCCGGAACCAACGACTGCCACGGTGTGTGGCATGTCAAGATCGTCGTCACTGGTAGTTTCGCCGCCTAAGGAAGCTGCTTCTGGCGCCGGACGGGACGTCGGGGACGCAAAGCGGTCTTCGCTCGAGAGGCGGTGGCAGCGTTTTTTTGATGTGCTCGGGATACGGGTAGTATACGAGAACCCAGGGTCTAAGTTGTGGGTGCGAAGCGGGGATGCGCTGATGGAGCATGCCTGCGAGGCAATATCTGGTGATTTAGTCCAGAGGCGCTTTTACTGCCACACTCCAGATTTTTACGTGCCGACGTGGAAGGCTATGGTTGAGATCAAAGCAATGGAACCGGGTGCTCATGTGTACGACATTGGGTGCTAGGTGAGCGCGCGCCGGCTTCCCGAGGGCATTGAGCGGTACATCCTGGTGCGCGGCGAGCCCGGCCCCGGCTGGGTGTCATCACGTGACTACGAGTACCGTATGGGACGCGTCGCCGATGCTACGATATTTGTTGGCGGTCAGGTGGTCGCGGAGAGATGTCGTCTTGGTATTGTCGAAGACGGCGATTGCGGGCGACTGGACTGGATACCCATTCGCTCTGCAGAGGATGCCCGGGCGTGCTTGCACCCCGATGTGATCCGAGGAGCCATCGAAGCCCTCAGCGATTAGAAGCTGATTCCAAAAACCTTCTCACGGTAGCTGCAACTGCAGCGGGAAGCCATGGAAGAGTTGCTCAAGCGCGGTCCACCTGCATTCCGGGCGGCCAAGGCCGCTGTGGTGAACGCATTGTACGCTACGCCTCGGTATGGGGTCGAGGCGTCACGAGAGGTTGGAGCAAAGAGACGACGCGTGGCAGACAAAAGCACAATTGCAAAGCAGTCACGCACCGGAGCCCAGGATGCTGCTGATGCAGAGGCGGCACTTACATGACGTGAATTGCGCGTTGGTGAAGAAAACAATGCTTGAATGTTTACATCCCAAAGCCTCCCGCATCCATGGCTTCTGGCTCCCCTCCGCCGCCCATCGCTGCTCCCTGCCGTCCATCCAGCCACTCGCCAATGTCCCGGAAGCCACACTCCCCATAAATATCTCCTAATTTATCCCGGTACATATCAACATTGAAGTCAACTCCCACCACCCAATCGGTGCGCGCCATGAATGCTCCGCACTCGGGTAGGAACGATGCGCTCTCGCCACATACCCACTTAAACCCTCTCGCGTGGAAGGTACCTACATACAGCGTCTCGTTCAGCTCTGGGCATCGTCCCTGACGATTGTCCTTCCACCACTCGCGGAACATCCGAAGCAACACGGTGATTGGCGTGCGGTACTCTGGGCCGATCCGCATGCCCACGCCGTCGCTGTTCGTCAGCCACGAGTAGAAGGGATCCAGGTCCGTCTTCAGCTTCCACTGGTTGATCTTGACGATGAGGCCCATTACCACCCCAAGTGGCGCGCGGTGGCACTCGTCCAGCATCTCATGATACGCCAAAACACCCTTGATCATGAGCTTGGCGGACTCAGCTTGAACCGCTTCTTCAAGGTCGGGGTCCATGTGCTTCGGAAGCCGAAGGTACTCGAACAGAACAAGCCTTCGGACAATGTTGCCGATCAGGTCCATCCATTGATACGGGAACTCGTTGCCCACACCGAGCTAGGGCCACTTGGCCTGAACGGCTTCGGCCTGCACATTCTTCCGCTCGATTTGCACCCGTCCTCTGGTGCACATGTCGAGGAACGTCCCCTTTGGCAGCGTAAAATTCGCCGTAATCTCGGGATACACTATGCAGAGCGCATCCTTCATCGTTCCCAGCGCAAACAACGGATTGACCGCGGACGGGATGACTCCCATGGCCCCAGTGGGAAGTGACTTGGCCAACGCCTCAAGTCCCGCAGACTTACCGGTACCGGGAAGACCTCGAATGAACGGCATGACCCCCCAACGGTCTTTGCCCAGCGGCCAGTGCATGCGACCAAACACCGTGGCAAAAAAGCAACGTGCCTGCTTTGGGTACTCGATGCACTCGCAGGCAAAGTGCCGCCACGGCTCCTTGCCCTCAATCCAGCCCGTCTTGTCATGACGGACCTCGTTTGGGAACCACTCCGCGAGGTCGGCCGCGGGCGCACGGCCAACGTTCGTCCAGCTGCACCAGTGCTTGCAGAACGGGCACATTGGATCGGGAAGATCTCCCGATTCAATCAGAGTATCCCGAGCCTTAAGCTCCTAAGATTTGCCGCGTCCGATTCGATCCCGGAAGCGAGCCTCCACCGCGTCAAATTCGGTCGTGGTCCAGGCCAGAGTCACGTCTTCTAGGGCAGCAGTCTCTTGCTCCGCCTAAGCAATGGGGTCCTGTGGGTCAGCGGCAGCCACAATGTATTCGGGCGTCTTGATGTAATCCTTGCCGGGCCGCAGGTCTGGCATATGTCGCTGCTTCCGCTTGCGTCGACTGTCCAGGATGCCTACCAGTCCTTCTAGCCGCTTGCGGGTATCGAGCGCTCCCAAGTACCTCACCACTTCCTCCTCTTCGAGATCAAGCTGCATGTGCGCCTCTTCGCTGTCCCGAATCGACGCCTCCATAATCGGGTCGTCTACGATGCCCTGAGTCCGAAGCACCGTGTCAAAGGCGGGTGTCTCAATCTGCTCCCAGCTCTTCTGCACGTCATCGGGCCGCACGTCAGAGCCGCGAAGCCAGTGGTACACCTGCTTGCCCTTGAGTAAGGGCTGATGAACTTCGATGTCGTATGCGCGCCGCTTGTCAATATCGATGACGAGCCGATCCCCAAATAAGTATAGCATTGGGTCGGGCTTGTACCACGGCAACCGAGGGTCGGTGATGCCTGATAGCTTCTTCTCGAGCCAGGGAACAACGCCGTGGTTAAAGCTGTCAATCTCCCCGAGCCGGGGAATAACCGCAGGTGAGCAGAGGTAGGCCACCACGCGCTTGATGTTTTTGTGTTCCTCCTTCTCTGAATCCTCGTACACGGGAAGCGCCCGGGTACCGCAGTGCACCTAGAAGAAGAGGTCGCCATTGTGGTTCTTAACGGCTCCGTTTTGCGCGCACCAATCGAGGATGATGTCGAGCGCCTCGGTCGACATATCTGTCGCCGCCTCGTCGCTCTCGCTTGCCTTTACCAAGCCGTGGGCCGCGGCACGCATTCCGGCCACAACGTCAAATGATCTGTCGTGCATCTGCCTGCGTGCGGTGAGTCGCAGAACACATAGGCTCTGCACAATCTAAAGCAATCGAAGAATCTGTTGCTTGTGCTCCTCAAGGGCTTCTGGAGACTCCCCGTACACTCCAGACGAATGCATGCTCTTTAGCCACTGGATCGAGTGTACGACGCCGTTGTGCGCGTCTCGGAAGAACTCTTCCAAGTCTCGTTGGGTGCTCGGAGCTGCTCCCTGGAAGATGCGTGCTTCGTTGGCTTCCGTTGGGTCCGAGGCAAACTTCTGGAAGACCTTAGCCAGGTCTTGTAGCGACCGCATGCAAGTGTGCGCATCTTCTTCCGTATCAATGCCCGCTTCCGCCACCTCTTCCTCTTCCGTGGTGGCATATCGATCGGCTCCGCGCCCAGCTCCTTCGAGTTTGGATCCTTGTGAGCCCAGGGTCTCAAGCGCCTCGGCCTCGTGTCGGCGATCGTCTTCTTCCTCTCCCCCAGACTCTTCCTCGTCCTCCTCGCCGGACAACATATCATCGTCTTGTTCAGGAGTAGTGTCATCATGATCCATGAATTCAGCAAAAACATCCGACATAAAGGGAAGCGTGATGAAGTGGGCGGTTTGGTGAGTGGCCGGAAGTCACGCCGTGTCGGAATCTTTGGTTGCAGACTTGCGTGCAATTCGGTATTCGTCTCCGGCACGGCAGCGGTGCCAACGTGAGTCAGCCATAGATGATTCCTTGGAGCTTGGTATGGAGTGGCTTCAAATCTACGTTGCACCAATGTCAGCGTGTTCCAAGTCAATATTTGGTCCGATTCCAAAGGTGTACGGCTTAATTGTGGCGAATGTGTTCCGTGTAAAATCAAAAACAACAAAATTGCATTTGGATTAAAATATTTGTGGCTTACAATGCGTCAAAGGCCCACAGATACTTGTCTGAATGGGACTGCATGGTCATCTTGTTCTCCTCCAGCAGCACTTGCAGCTCGGCGCGGGCCCGTTGCCGCGGGGTCGCCGTCCGAGGATCAAGAACATAGTCATGCCAGCGACAATCTCCCTCGTCGTCGGAAGTGCAGACGCTGGCGCCGTCGGCGTCCGCGTCCTATCTGCTTGATGTAAACATTTCCCTGCAATGCCTGTACCCCATGACCACCGCAAATGGTTCAAACCCACACATACAAGACAACGCTGCGGCGTACGAGTCTTGCTCCTTGGCGTGCTGCAGGTACGGCTCAAAAGCCTTGGCATCTTCCTCGCCCAACAGCTCCCATTTGTCCCGTCCAAGTTCAACTGCATCTGTCACAGTAAGCTCCCGTGTTACATCTGAGCGTGTATCTTCCTCGTCACTCTGCATGGCAATAGCAGCCGACGCCATCTCGATGAATTATCGTGTAATTGTGAAGCCACCTTCAAGTTGCGCCAAGTGCCGGAGACCCCTTCTCGTCACACCAATGACGACTCGGAATCTGGTACGTCTCCGACACTGAACGGAATTAAGTTTAGGCATCATTGTTATACTACACGTCTTACCAAATATGGCAAGGACTAAGCAGACGTCACGCAAATCAGCAGGCGGAAAATTTGCTGCATAGAAGAGGGCTTCCAGCAAGAAGTCCGCGTACATGTCTGGGGGGGTGAAGAAGCCCCATCGCTACAGGCCAGGCACCGTGGCTCTGCGCGAGATTCGCCGGTACCAAAAAACAACCGAGCTGCTGATCCGCAAGCTTCCCTTCCAGCGGCTGGTGCGTGAGATTGCCCAGGAGTACAAGCACGATCTTCGCTTCCAAGGAACCGCAATCATGGCGCTGCAAGAAGCGGCAGAGGCTTATTTGGTCGGGCTTTTTGAGGACACTAACCTCTGCGCCATTCACGCCAAGCGGGTGACAATTATGCCCAAAGACTTGCATCTGGCGCGGCGCATCCGGGGAGAGAGGTCATGAGCTGGCGCAAGTAGAAGGGGGCATCGTAAAAAAACGACATGAGATCAATATAGACTGCTTATTTAATTTGGTTCGTGTTTGGTCACGTTCGTCACGACATGCGCCGACACCGGTCGGAACCCGTCGTTCGGCGGCGCCCCGTCGCCCCATCCCCACCAACGAATGGGGGATTGCTTAAGCACGACTGTTGCACCCATCACGGCCGAAGCCCCACCAGATCCGCGCACACAAGAGGAGAGGGAGAGACAGGCAGATGCAGCCAGAGCCGAGGGAGTCCGCGATTGTTGTATGGCTGCCGCTGCCCGGGCGGGTGTACCGCACGCAAAGGCCGAGTTGATGAGCGCACAAATCAAGGAAGAGAGTGTGTGGGTCAATGATGCTCCGATGTATCCGAGCGAAGCAAACCTGGCGTTTTGCCCTCGCCACCAGTTCTCCCGATCACCCAGATCATCAGTTGGTCAAGTCACTGTCACTCCGAGCATGAGTCGACTCGACTGAGTTGTCATCAATCGTCACTCTCCATGGCCACCGCAATGTCGCCTCCCTTTGATGCTGCCAGCGACGCCATTGTGTCGGCTGCCGCAGTGCGAGCAATGTGTGCTGCTAGCAGCGCCGGAACGTCCTGGTGCAACGCAATGCATTCGGCAAGTTCGGTCATGTGAGAGAGCCGCGTGGCATGGAGGTCGTCCGCGTCAACCTCATACCAGTCCGCCTGCTCCACAAACTCGCCCGTGCCCTGCTACATATCAAGCAGCTCCTCCGGCGTCACCGACGGAAATCCGGTACAACTGCCGGCAACGTAGACGCATCCCACTCGAACAAAGTCGTCCTTGCTGCTCCGGTATGCGTCCAGAGTGAACTAGCAAAGCAATGAAGACGTAGGGAAGTGGTACCAGAAGGCGGTTGAACACACCCACACGGCCTTATACTTGGTCCTGGCGGTGATGGCTTCCAGCACAAGGTCCTGTAGCTGCTTTGCCTCCAAATCCTCGTATGTTAAAGCTGCATATTTGGCCGATTTGGCATCCTCCTTGAAGCCACCCATAAACATCATGGTTGGAGTTGGACTTATTGTATCCATGGTGTCTTCCAAAACTTGCACTTTGAATGACCAAACCATACCTTGACAAATCGTGCCGGAGACGGTGCGGTTGCAACCTTGTCTGGTTGCAACCATGTTGCCACTAGCAGCTCTGACTTCGGCGTGGAGGGTCTTGACTCGGATGCGCTTCCGCTATCCGCAAAGACACGGCCAACACAGCCTACGGTCAGTGTGTGCATTTTTGTGTTCTGGTTATGCGCTGCCTGCTACGACTCGGACGGAGCGTCAGTGACGCGAGGCAGGACAATGCAATGCAAAAAAAATGACGTAGCGGAAGATATTCCTTTGCGCTGTTGATTCGTTTTTTTGGCTGCCTCAATTACTTCACTGATCTTTTCCACGTCCACAAACCCTGGAACCAAACGCAGCCCATCCCTTGCCATTCGTATTCCCCCTGCATGTTTGCCCGCCCAAATACGCTTATTTTGGGAACCCAAGTTAACGTGGCTCAATGCATAGGAACAAATTCCGGCTGCGGAGATACCCGGCCAAACCCCTCATCCACACCTTCTGCCGACGGACTTGGGCATTCGTAAACTTCATGCGACATTGGCTCCAGGATACCTCCTGTCTTTGCAAGCCGACCCCGGAACCACACGGCCGAACCCGCCTCTTTGTGCACTGCAACCTTGGCCAGGGTCCACGATTGGGCTAAACCAAGGACCACAGCTGCACTGCCGTCGTCCTCCTCCGTTCCCGGCTGCCACAGAGTAGCGTCCATGCCATCCTACACAGCTCGCGTCGTTTGCAGCCCTTTTTTTATCTCCTGCAACCTCTGTACCATCTTGGCTGGCACCGGTTTGGTGTTCACCGACTCCAGCTTCTCACGCCGCCGGTAGAACGCACTGGGCTCCTCTTCTCGTCGCATGGTGAGGCGTTCGCATGACGAGATACGGAAGGCAGCTCCAACTTCCATGCGTTAGTTTGCTTCTTAAAATGGGATATTTGCCGTATCGTTGATCACTGCTGGAGATGTAACAGACCGGAACTACAAGGTGGTTACAGGCCCCGCCGCCCCCCGGGGGCGGGCCTCAACCAACTGTCCGGCACCAGTAAACGCCTCACTTGACGTGGCGTCATTTACCACCATATTCATGGTAATTGGTTTCGTACAAACCAAAGTCACAAGCACATTGAAACGGAAACGAACGGATCGTGGGCAACGGCACGTCCAGTTCTGCATCCTCGGTTGACTCTGGGTATCGAGATGACTGGGACGTACCAGCGACAGGTGGCGGTGGAGGCGGAACCGATGGCGCAGCGACAGGCGGCGGTGGAGGCGGAACCGATGGCGCAGCAACAGGCGGTAGTGGAGGTGACGGGGAAGCGAGCCATCCTCGCTTCCCCAGGTACGACATGGGAGAGCCGGGAGACGGTCGGTCGTTTGAGTCGTGCTTGGGCAACCTGATCGTCCCAGACGCCGAAGCATCTATGCTGCTCTTCGATGCTGATCGAGACATCGGTTGCGAACCAGGCGTCGGACGTCTTACCTTTACCAATCCCAAAGCGGAGAAGGAGCTTATTTTGAGCATGATTGGGATGAGAGAGCACCAGCTCACCACCTTGGCAGCCGTGTATCTCAAGAATGCGGCCAGGCAGACTAGAACAGAATTGTCGCGTGACATTAACTCTGTCCAAGTGACCTCGAATGCCTGGATGTGTGCCGTTGGCAAGCACTTGGACGGCAAAGAGCCAACCACCAACGATCCTGCCATTGTGCGAGTTCTCGAGAAGTACGAGGTAAGCTTTTTTACGAGCTCGCACGAAGTTGCTTCCGCCCTGCTGCAGGAAGTGCTGGCAACCACTGCCATGTGCTCGGCGATTGCTCACGCTCTTCCAAGAGCAGAGGATCTGACGAAGGAATACTTACAAATTGGACGCGACAAATACCACATTAAAGGCGAGATCACCGGCGGACTCGGAGCAGTGATGCTGGCAGAACGCGAGTCTGACAATCAGAAGGTCATCATCAAGTTCCCGCTCGAAGACAATGCGTTCATGACTGATGTGCTCGATCTGGATCTGGAAGTAATATCCAAGCTGGCCGTGACGCCAGTCACGGAGCTTCCCGAGCGGAATTACGATGATGCTACCGAGTCGATTCATTACTTGTACTCCGAAGTGCTGCGAGCGAATCCAGGCATGAAGGCCGAGGAGATCGTGCGGATCATGCGACTGCAGTGGCAACAAATCAGCATGCTGTCCTTCTTCTTGGAGTTCATCAAGACGATCGTCGCGCACGTGCGTGCCCCCATTAACACGGCGGCTCCAATTGCCATTGGACTTGCCAAGCACCCAAAAAGCGAGTTCCCCGGCGAATGGGCTCTGTTCTCGATCCAGAAGCGCGTGAATCGGACCACAGTGCACGATGTGCTGGAAAAATCCCGTTCCCAGAGGTCCGTGGCAAGTCCCCTAGTGGAACGCAGTGCCGCTTCGGGCGTGATCCTACTGTGGGGCTTCATGTGGCAGCGGGGGGTGATCCACGGTGATCTGCACTTGTCCAACATCATGGTGCGCCCGCCTTTGTTGCCCGCCGCCGGAAGCGCGGACGCCGAAGCCAGGGAATCGACGGCCGGTACGAAGCCGTTCTGGAGCCAGGAAGACGCCACGGACGCCGAGACGGCGTACTTTAACGCCACAAATACCAAGTACCCCGGCTTGCAAGCTCCCGTCATGATCGATATGGGCATTGCAACGGTCGTGGACGTTCCGTGGTTTGGAGTGCTGTCGGATACGGGTGATACCCAAGCCTCTTTGATGAATGCCCAGCAGCGGTTCCCAGTCGCTAGCATCGGAGACAATATACGCACCAACATGCTGGTACGCGGAGCGATGTAGGTTAGCATGGTCGTCGGCCCGTTTAAGATGTTCGTACAGGACATGACTAACACCGAATCCACCAACAATTACCTACAAACAGCGCTGCAAAACATTATTCAAGCAGAGCCCGAAGACAAGCCAGATCCCCAGTCTGTCCAAAAGGCAATGAAGCAATACACAGATACCAAGTGCCCAGCGAGCGTAGCAACTTGGCCGAACCCCAAAATCCAAATACTTAAGAGACGAGAGGCGTGGTACGATCGCATCATCAGGTCTGTTCTGGAGCTCGAGTACTACCTGACGATGCTTCGAAGATACTGTCCCGGATTGCTTCCAGACGTGACCATCATGGAGCAGGCGTGCATGACCGAGATTCTGGACGCCGCGATGATCGTGCGCCGATATGACGTCTCGCGCGCCGAGATGACACGGCGCATCGAGAGGGTGTACGCCACCGAGACACGGCATCTCATCAAAGCGAAAAGCCTCACGGATCCTTCTGAGTTCTTTGAGCGAGTCATGAGAACATGGAAATAGTCCGGCTATAGCAAGGACACTTGGCAAGACCGTGCTCAGGCCTTTGACGGGGTTCCTGAGCGTCTGATGGATTTTGATGCATTCCTTGAAGCCGAAAAGCTGCGCCGGGAGCGCGTGGCGTTTGTGATTGTGAAGCCCGGTGCCACATCGGAATGAGGCGATAGGCTTGGTCGCACCGCATAAAGAATCGTTAATATATGAACCTCTTCTTGGTACAATTCAACCGCGCTTCCTGCCTGCCACTGCTGCGCGGAACTGCACAAGGGCTGCCGGCCGTGGTTTTGGAGTCCAGTGCAGCGCTTCATGACAGCGAGAACCAAACGAGGCCCATTGCCATGTCGTGACGCTGGGTTCGTGTGACTGAATCTTCCCGCCAGCCTCAAAGCACACACGAAGCAGGGCACCACCATCAAGCAGACGCGGCCGAACATGCCGAATAGCCTGCGCTGCCGCCAAACACGTCGCATCCAGCCGCAGCTACCCACGGGACATCTCTGCGTCGGGAGTGCTGTACTCCATGGCCATCACTCCTGCCATTGCAAAGACAAACGCGCGAGCATCCGCAGCCGACACTACAAAGGGTGCCGCGTAAGTTGTCAGCATGCGTACACACAGCCGCATATCAGCCATATAAATCCCGCAATCGCGACGAAGGTCGTGCAGCATAGTCCATGAGCACATACCCATGGCCTCGTCTTCCGGGAACCCCGACTGCACCAGACGCTTGCGCAGCCGGAACAGCTCGCCAAGCACTGGCACCTTCATGTACCGCGACCAGCGGCGCGTGCGGCCAGCGGTGGCATCGGCGGCCGGGCCTGAGTATTCAACCAGCAAGTCAGCCGTCTGCAGCCGCTCGCACTCAGGATCGCCATGCCCCAACTCTCTGGCAATGTCTTCTGCCGTTCGCCGTCCGTCCTTCATCAGTGTGTCGTGCATCAAATCAGTAAGGCTACTCAGCATGCCTGCAAACATGGGCCGCAGCGACCGAATATTCATGTCAGTGGCGGCACCCCAACGCAGGAGGCCGGCAAACGGCAGAAGAATATTCTGCCGCGCAGTGCCAGTCCCGACTTCGTCGCATGGTGTCAGTATATCCGCAGACTGCACTAATGCACCGAGAAGAGCTTGGCACGCCAGTATAAATGCGCCAGAATCCCCCTCGGCGGCTGTCTCAAGCCGATGCAGCGCTGCGGCAATTCGATTCGCCAGCATACCCAGGAAACCACAGCCGACACCAAGTCGATCAAGTGTATGAAGAAGCCGTTCTTGTTCTTCAAAGCAGGCCCGCAACAGAGAAGGAAGTACGGGGGCAGGCTGCACCATCGCTTCATCCAAAATAGCATCAATTGCCTCTGTCACTTCTTCCCCTTTTACCAGGAGACGCTCTACCACAACGCCTTTAAACATTTGTGTCCACGCCGAGGCCTCCACCCTTCCATGAGACGCGAATAAGGCATCCATGATACTTGGTGTTAAGTTGTGAGGCCAACCAAAACTGCGCGAGCGTGACGGAGACGCCAACTCGGAATCACATAAAGAACTCGGGTTTTAATCCGAGACAAAAGCTTCAACTGAGTGCATAAACTTCCGTATTTGGCCGATAGCACTGTAGTTGGCTCACACACGCAGTGGGTTTTTTGGTTTGAGTATAGACCTGCACACCAATGGGTTCGGGGTAAATTGGAATTTTGGCGTACTTGAAGTTCTCTATCTCAATGCGTGTTGATGCTTGGCATGGAGCTGTACGTGATCCGTACCAGGTTCGTTGCGTGACTGCATCAGAAGCAGCATGGACGTGACGCACTTTGCCTTGCCCAACGAGTTATCAACCCAATGCGACGCTGCGGCAACGTCGTCCATCTTTAGTTCACCCAACTTAACTATTACCGCAGTCGACCGGCCTTGCGCTTTGTGCAACTCGGTTGCGCCTGTTGCTGCAAAGCATCGTCGACCCTCCTGGGTTTGTCAGAAACCCAGTTACAGCATGCAGCTGTCTTCTGCATCTTCGTGCGATTCGTCGGGCGTATCAGGCAAGACTGTGCACGGAACCACCATCCCGGCGCTGCTTCACCAGACGTACAAATCTTGTCCAACATCTGGGTTGTATGGCAAGTCCCTTGCGCAGTGGAAGACCAAGAACCCCGGGTACGCCTACCGCTTTGCGGACGACGATAGACTACGCAGCGACATGGAGCGGTTTTGTGCAGAAGCAGTGAAGTCGCGCGATGGAGCTAACGTTGCGCGCCGTGTCATGTAGGGATTCTTAGCAAGCACAACATCTATTGTAGAGAAGACTGATATTTGGAGATATGCTATCGTGTATCTTGAAGGGGGAATGTACGCAGACATGGATACCCTGCCACTCCGAAGCATCGACACCCTAGTGCCAGCAGAGCTGGGTACTTCGGCTCGCATGATTGTTGGCTGGCACATCCCGCAAGTCGAGCTTTGCCAGTGGTGTTTTGCCGCGGCCCCTCAATAGGATGTTTTGTATCATGCTTGCGTGAGTGCCGCCATGTAGTCGCTGACGATGCCAGAGGAGCCAACCATGTCGAAGACGGGACCTCTGCTCCTGACCCGGCTCATGAACCCCATTCTTACAAAAGCGCACCAGCATAATGTAATTTTGTATGACAAGCAAGTATTTGGTTCGCACGGGCATTCGGCGGCTTTAAAGTGGGCGAACCGCAAACCCGACGTGGGTGGCAACCAGTCCATGGCTCGTATCCAATCACGGGACGCTCCGGCATTGGTGCAAAAATGGACGGGATACAACGGATAGGGGATTCTGGCCGGATCCGAGTTTATTGTGCATATGGGAACCGCTTCGTGGAGGCCGTGGAATCGTCGCCCTTGGGTCACTCGCCCCCTGATTGTGCTGGTGATCCTGATTGCATTGGTTATTGCTGTGGTCATTGTGTCACGGACGTATTGGAATAGGAGAAAACGACCGAGTGAATCAAGCGTGGTACTCTAAGGATTGGAAGTAATTATAGTATGAATAGGATTCTCACACTTTACACATGCAATCCACGGCGACCGCAACCTTATAGCGCTATTGGGTCTGCGCCGAAGCTACAGGGTCCACGCCACGCCACACCCGCCGGACCAGGACGACATTTATTCGCTTGTATTGATGACGAGTTCACAAAATTGGTAATGGTGGACAACCGTGGCCATTGGGTTGAGTCGCGGTTTGTATGGGGCACGCGTACATTGAGACGGTAACCGACCGGCTTACAACGTATAGCGCGTGCGTTTGCAAGAAGTCGGGACCACACGAGTACTGTATTACTGACTTAGAGATATTGGATGCTGCACTGTGTGAAAAATAAAGTATACAAATGTGTGTAACATCCATTCAAGCATCACTGTCGCCTGGTTTGCCTCCGGCCAGTAAACGATCGTCCACCCTTCGTGGTCCGTGCAGCACCTCCTCCCCGTCTTGCCCGTGACTCAGTGCATGCGAGCACCACCGCCGTGTGCAGCAACGGCGACCCATGTGGGAAGCCGCTACGTCCCCGGTCCCGTCCCTGGACCTGAGAAGCAAGATCCCGACGGTACAGGAACTTTACCCTCAGGCCTAGGTCGGTAGTCCGCGTGCCAGCAAGGGAGTGCCGGGACGTCACCTGCGTCTACGTCGTGCTCCTCGTCGTCCTCGTCCTTGCCATCGTCGTCCTCGCCGTCGTCGTCCTCGCCGTCGTCGTCATCCCACATCCTTGCACCTCCGTCCACTGCCCTGGCCTCACCCGTAATTAGGGAAATTTTGGTCTGTGCAAAGTCCGAGAGGGGTTCTCCTGTTGCCTGAGAGCGTGCCTGCATAGTGAGCTGCTCCAGGCGATCCGATTGCATGACGCTGCAGTCTACCTTGACCCAGTCCGCTTCGTCAGAGTAGGTCCCAGTCGTCTGCTACATGGCAAGGAGCGCTGCACGGTCGATGACGGGCTGATGCACGGCCTCTGGGTCGGCACAGGCGACGGACACGGTGCCTACACGTATAACGTCGGCCTTGGTGCTTCTGTATCCATCCACCGCCAGCTGAAGGAACATAATTCCTGACGGTAGATGGTACCATGCCTGCCTGGACTTCTCGACAAAGAGCACAGAGTAGGACGTGTGCATCTTCTCAAGCGCCACCGTGGCCAGGTCCTCGTCATGAAGGTGGCGCATGGAGACGGTCCTAAACTTTGCCGTAGACGCATCCGCCGACATTCCGGGCATAAACATCACTGGCATGTCAAAAGCCATCGTGGTTCTTGTACTTGGTATTTTTTTAAGTGAGCGCCCACTCGCTCGTATTTAGGTGCCGGAGACGAGCTCGACGGTTGCAACCGCCGTCTGCCGTATCTTGCGAAGCGTATCCGGCACGATTAATTGAAGTATGTAAACACGGAGTAACAGAGAATGCGCGTGCTTTGTTGTTAAGTTGTTTTTTCGGCAGCCTCAATTACAGCGCGGACCTCATCCGCGTCCACATCCCCTGGAGCCTCACTTAGCCCATCCCTTGCAATTTGTATTCCCCCTGCGCGTTTGCCCGCCCAAATACGCATTTGTAACTCGAGCACGCGGCCGCATCGCGCAGCGTTGCGGCAGAGAGCAGCGTTACGATGACAGGTACGAGCCCAGTTCCAGCGAGCAACCAAGCCCCTGCGACTCTACCAATGGTTGCATGAAGCGACCTCGTATGATTCGTCGCACCACGACACGCCAGCGCGAATCCCACTGCCATCAAAGATGCTGTCCATCTCCCTGACATTGGCGACGTTCCAAGCGCTCAAGTCGCCGTTGAAGGCCAGAGCACCACAAAACATGGCCAGCATGTCTGTGACATTGGCGACGTTCCAAGCGCTCAGGTCGCCGTTGAAGGCCAGAGCACCACAAAACATGGCCAGCATGTCTGTGACATTGGCGACATTCCAGGCGCTCAGGTCGCCGTTGAAGGCCACAGCACCACCAAACATGGCAGACATGTCTGTGACATTGGCTACGTTCCAAGCGCTCAGGTCGCCGTTGAAGGCCAGAGCACCACAAAACATGCGGCTCGTGTTTGTTACGTTGGCGACGTTCCAAGCGCTCAGGTCGCCGTTGAAGGCCACGGCACCCCCAAACATGTTATTCATGTTTGTTACGTCGGCGACGTTCCAGGCGCTCAGGTCGCCGTCGAAGGCCACAGCACCATTAAACATGTCCGACATGTTTGTAAGGTTGGCGACGTTCCAGGCGCTCAGGTCGCCGTTGAAGACCACGGCACCATAAAACATGGCAGACATGCCTGTGACATTGGCGACGTTCCAAGCGCTCAGGTCGCCGTTGAAGGCCAGAGCACCATAAAACATGGCAGACATGCCTGTGACATTGGCGACGTTCCAGGCGCTCAGGTCGCCGTTGAAGGCCACGGCCTCATAAAACATGTAACCCATGTCTGTTACGTTGGCGACGTTCCAAGCGCTCAAGTCGCCGTTGAAGGCCACGGCCTCATAA